>Ga0315912_10000115_pt1 | contig 185390 bp, 146 predicted proteins | sample VfabasoilMG_FD_204469 | JGI IMG/M metagenome (GOLD analysis project Ga0315912, IMG submission 204469) | Garden soil microbial communities collected in Santa Monica, California, United States - V. faba soil | ecosystem: Environmental > Terrestrial > Soil > Garden | place: USA: California...
AATAATGACGAACGCGTCCAGTTAAACAACTGTGCTTTATGTTCATTATTCAGCGCGACTGATTTGATAGGAGATGAAAGTGCTGAAAAAAATCAGCGCACCGAAGCGCAGAGTCCCCGAGGCGGGAGACTCTGCGACGAATAGAAGTGCGGAAAAAAATCAGCGCACCGAAGCGCAGAGTCCCCGAAGCGGGAGACTCTGCGACGACGAAGTAATCGGTGGTCGGTAAATGCTACCGATTACTGATTACCGAATACCGATTACCATTTCCCCTACTGTACCGCAACCGGTTCCCCCTCACGGTACCACTTCACCTTCCGCGAGAAGTACATCAAAAAGGCGATGATGATGAACAGCCCTACGCTTCCGAGTAACAGCGAGAAGTCTTGCTGGAGGATGATCACAAAAATGAACGTATAGAAAATGAGCAGGAGTGTGGTGAATAGGATCACCAGCTTTTTGCTTTTCATGAAGGTGTTTGAGTAAAAGCTCACCAATACCACCGTTGCCAGCGACGAAATGATGTAGGCGAGATTGTAGCCAATGTGTTCGGAGAAACTCAGTAACAACGTATAGTAGATGATCAACGCTGCACCAATAAGGATGTATTGGAATGGGTGAATGCGAACTTTCTGTGTGATCTCAACAAGGAACAACGCCATGAAAGTTAACAGGATAACAAGCACGCCGTACTTTGCTGTGCGCGTGCTTTTCTGATATTGATCAACGGGGATTAGTAACTTCACGCCAAAGTCAGATCCACTCAGCGTTTGACTATCCTCCGTCCACTGTTGAGAGAACGGGCGATTGAAATGGAGCACTTTCCAGGCAGCGGTGAAACCGGTAGCCGATACTTCATGCGAAGTCGGAAGGAACTCGCCGTCAAAGCTCGGGTCGGCCCACGCACCCGTTAGTTTTACGTCTGTTGTTTTTCCACCCGGCACAAAATCCAACCGGCGACTTCCTTTCAAATCCAGTTTGATCGAGACATCGCCGGTGAAGCTTTCCCCATTTTCCCATCCCAGTTTCGTCAGTATTCCCGTCGAGGAAATCGATGCCGTGTTATCAGGGGCGGGATAGTAGTCGGAATCTGAAGTGGTGACCTTTTGAGACGGGTGAATAGCAACACCGATGTTGTTGGAAGGTTCCGTCGACATGGGTTTCTTGCCAATCAGAAGCGAAGGGTTGTCGGCGATGCCGCGGAGATCAGTGATGCCGAAAACCATGTAGGCGTCTTTCCATTCCACCATGTGGTCGGGGATGTTGAGACTTTTGAAATCTGGCTTGCTAAAGGTCGAATTGATCTGAAGGGAAGATTCGTAAACGACCGCGTCAAAAATTCCGCGGCTGCGCCGTTCAGGGTTTACGGTTCCATCGATCAACAGTGTCTCCGGTAGAAAGAACGCTTTTTCAATATGCTCGCGGATTTCCTTTCCATCTTTTCCGCGATCGATCACTTCCTGCTTTTTATAAGGGATCACGAGTATGGGCCCCGATACCGTTTGACTGCCCGACCATTTGTCGGCCACTTCGCCTATGACTTCATCGGCGCGATATTGCCGTTCTCGGATGAGGTCCTGGATCCAGGCTGATGGGATCAACAGTATAAGAACTAAAAATCCTATCGAGAAAAGTTTTACCATGATGGATTCCTGAATCCACCGGTTTAGTCGTTCGAACACGTTCAGGTTCGCAAAGGGATTAAGCGCTAAGTTTTCCATATATGTTTTGATTATGAAGGTTGCAGAATTGAAGGAGTAGGATGAGCTTCCGGAAGGGCCGCTTTGTCTTTTGTTTTTACTTTCGACAGGATAGACTCCAGCAAAGGGAGCATTGATCCCAGGTGTTTCGTCTTGATCACGAAATTCCAGAGGGGCTCAAATTTTTTCCAGCCTCCGGCGTAGAGGAAATGCTTCAGCATGTGCTTGGCGGAATCATGCTGTGTGCTGGCGCTGATGATATTTTTCCAGGTATAAAATTCACGATAGGCCCAGTGGTATCCGGCTTCGAGGTCTTCCGGTGAGAGGTTTTTCGTTTGATAGACTACATGTCGCGTGTCGTAGAGATCCCAGTTGTTGGTCAGGATGCGACCTTGCTTTTGCATATCAGCATAAAGCTGCGTGCCCGGATAAGGTGTGAGGACGTGGTAGGTGGATGTGGTAATTGCATTTTCAACACCCCATTCTACGGTGCGTTTGAAAACGTCGCGGTCATCGTCGTCGAGGCCGAAGACAAAACTTCCGTTGATCATGATACCGAGACTGTGCAGTCTGTTCACCGCGCGGATGTAGTCCTTCTGGAGATTTTGTTTCTTGTTGCTTTGCCGGAGGTTGTTGGGTGAGAATGTTTCGAATCCGACAAACAAACTTCGAAGCCCGGCTTCCGCTGCTTTCTCAATCAGGTTGCCGCGGAGGATGGCATCGACGGTAGAGGCGGATTGAAAGACGCGATTCATGCCCTTCATTCCTGCGAACAGCCCTTCTGCAAACTTTGTGTTTCCTAATAGATGGTCGTCGAGAAAATAAAGGTGCCGACCGGGAAGGCGATCGATTTCGGCCAGCGCGTCGTCGACGACTTGCGTGTAAAATGATTTTCCACCTTCGAAGAATGCGTCCTTATAGCAGAAGGTGCAGTGATGCGGACAACCGCGTGTGACGACGATGGAGTTGGGTACCAGGTAGAGATGTCTTTTGATGAGGTCTCTTCGAATGGGCGGAATACGTTCAAGCGTTCGAACCGAAGAGAAGTAACGTTTCTTTGGATGACCGGATTTGAAATCCTTTAGAAACTGGGGAAAGGTTTCTTCACCGGGTCCGAGGAAGATTGCGTCGGCATGAGGTTCCGCTTCTTCCGGAAGTGAGGTGACATGCAATCCTCCGAGAATAACGAAGCAACCTTTGGCGCGATAGTGATCGGCGAATGAATAGGCGCGATAGGCATTGGTAATGTAGACCTGAATGATGACGAGGTCGGGTTGATCGTTCAGGTTGATGGTTTCTACATGTTGATCCTGAAGATCGATTTCATCATCAGGCGAAAGGTAGGCCGCCAGTGTAGCAAGCCCAAGCGGTGGAAACAACGAATACTTGATGGGTCGCCAAAAGGGACTCTCAGCTTCCGTGAGCGCGGGTAAGATCATCTTCACTTTCATATAGACGGATATTCAATGGGTGTTCTCTTGAAAATGATAGCGTGAGCGAATAGGAAAAAGGTGAGTTCGGCGGCGATCATGAATGGATAGATATCATTCACCATCTTAAAGCCGTTGTGGACGATGGCCTCTATCAACAGGATAACCACCATGCAGAGGAGGAGTACAAGGAGAAATGCGACCAGGATCCGAAGATCCCGCTGCTTGATCCCATGGAGAAAATAAATGCCGGGTATAGCAAACAGAATGGTGGGTGAAGTGACCGCGAGGGCGACCATTAGAAAGAACACGATGTACTCTTCGTCGTTGAACCAGAGAATCGTCACGCCGATCAGGTTGGTGAAGATCCATGTGCACACGCAAATGTTGAGCACCCGGAAAAAGGGCAGCTCATCAATCCTTAAGTTTGAAAGTACTTTCATTTTCAAAGTGATTAAGTAAAAAAATTATCCTTTCTGTTGTTTCACAACCCCTTCGAGCGCGTCGACATGTTTATTGAATGCGTTGCGCCCGGCGGCTGTGATTTTGTATTTGGTATTCGGCTTCTTGTCGACAAACGTCTTGTTCACGGAGATGTATTTTTCTTTCTCCAACGCTTTGATGTGCGAGGCGAGGTTCCCGTCGGTGACACTGAGGATTTCCTTCAGCGCGTTGAAGTCGAACGCTTCGTTGCCTATCAGCACAGACATGATCTGCAGCCGCACCCGGTGCTCCAGTACTTTATCCAGATTGTCGAAGGGGCTTTTCACTTGTCGTACTTGTTGTAGAGGATGGCGCCGTAGATGATGTGCAGAACACCGAACCCGATGCTCCAGAACAAGAGGCCGTAACCAGGAAGGAACGCGCAGAGAAGTCCCAGCGCGATTTCAGAAAAACCCAGGTAACGCACTTCATCAACAGTATTGGTACTACCCTGAATGAGGGCAAGGCCATAAAAAATCAAGCAGGAAGGGGCGGCGAGTCCGAAGTGGCCGCTGTTCAGCATAATAAGAATAAAGAGTCCGCCGGTCACCAGCGGTATAGCCAGGTTAATGGCGAGCCTGCGGCCGGCAGTGTTCCAAAGGGACAATCCACTCTTCTTAGCTTTCAATGAGCTCAGATAAAGTCCGGTGGAGATGGAAGCGACCAACACGATTGTAGCAACAAGGATTAGCTTGAGCAAGATAGCAGGTTCCTGGATGGAGTAAACCCGGTATTCGAAAAGGGAAACCGGGTATTGCACCATATAGTAGGCTACGCCGGCGCCGGCCAACGCATAGACCCCTGCCAGCACACCCGATAATCCGCTAAGGGAAATGAATTTGGCTGACCGTTCCATCATGGTGCGGATGGAGGCAATGTCTTTTTCGTACTCCTGTATTTCTTTCATTTGAAAGTACTTTGAATAACAAAGTTAATGAACGGTTTTGACAGTACAAGGGTTTCACCGGGAATATTGTTGTGTGGGGTGCAGGTCGTCGCAGAGCCTCGCGTTTCGGGGACTCTGCGCTCGCTGTCGTCGCAGGGTCTCCCGCCTCGGGGACCTGCGCTTCGGCGAAACGCTATCGGTGATGAGCAATCGCGGAAATGTTTTCGTGGCGAATGGGTAGGCGACGATGTTTATAAAATTTGGAGCACGGAAACGCAGAGTCCCCGAAGCGGGAGACTCTGCGACGAATATTCTGAGAATATTGTTGGGTATCGTTCGGGATACTGTGGACGATGATCTAATTAGTCAATGGCCAAATGATCGTGATTTCATTTGCACATTGACTAATTGATAATTTGCACACTACCATTAACCCCGGGATTTCGCAAACACATACGTGAGCACAAACAGTATCCCGCTAAAAGTAAACGACTCAAACAATCCCATTCTCTCGCCCGCGTCATTCGGCGCCGCGATCACCCGTGGTATATGCAGGAGCAGAAACCATCCGAGAATCATAATACCTGAAAGCAGCGCGGCCTGCATGCGTACCGGTTTGATGAGCAGTCCCAAGCCGCCGGCGACGAGAAAAACACCACAGGCGTATGCCCAGAAAGGGCGGAACGGAATATAAGCCGGTATGAACCCAATCACGAAATCATCGAATTTGAAATGCGCGAAACCGCAAATGATGAGAAAGTAACTGAGGAAGATTACGCTGACCCAAAGGATCTCGCGATAGTATTTAAAAGCGGTGACCTTACCTTCCTGCCGGATGAATGAGAGTGCTACGATGAATGCGCCGCCCGCCAAAGCCAACGTCTTAAAGGCATTCAAGCTCCAAAGAATTCCTTCACCAGTACTGCCGATCAGCGCGGGGAGATGCCGTATCAAGAATGATAAAAGTATCAGTGTGCCGATAATGTAGGATGCGCCCAGTTCCTCCTTCCGTCCGATGATCGCTAGTCCGCACGCGATGACCAACGCTCCCGCGCCATAGGCCCAGATACTTTTTCCTCCCATATCAGCAGGCCATTCCGGCGGCCGGGCGATAATAAAATCCTGCATGATCAGACTTAAAACGCCCAAGGCAATGATGCCAAGCGAAAAGATAATTCGACCAGGTTGTAGCAACTTGTTCATGGGGTAGTAGGGTTCAAATGGATTGAGAAATTAGCGATTAAGATGAAGGGAACAAAATCGGGTGCCCGTTAGCCGTTATCCGTTAATCGTTAATCGTGGGTGTGGGCGAGAGCGCGAGGGGCCCATTCCAAACCTTCGAAGGAGAAGGGATTTACGGTGAGGCTTCACACCCACACCCTTGCCCACGATTAACGGATAACGGTTAACGATTACCGACCTGTAACCTTTGCACGCCCCACCAACTCTGATGGGTTGGAAACTATCCGCGTACACCAAAACCGGAATGTCGATATTGTACTGAAATCCCCTGTACTGAAAATCGTCGCCATGCTTTCAAAGAATAACCTCGTAAAAGCTACGCTCGAATTCGTTGGAGAGAACCGGCCTATGAGTTGGTATTACTTTTTGTCGACGCTCTTCTTGGCCATCGTCGCGTATAGTGCCACCTGGCTTTTTCCTTTTACCTGGGCAAAAATAATCTCCGGTGTTCTGGCGGGAGTCATGATGACCAGGCTGTTCGTGATCTATCACGATTATCAACACGGCGCAATCCTCAAAGACTCGGCGCTGGCAAAATTCCTCATGACATTATTCGGAATTTTTTCGCTGGCACCGAACAGCATCTGGAATGAAACGCATGAGCATCATCACCACCACAATTCCAGGTTCTCGAAGTTTGTCATTGGCAGTTTCCCTACGCTAAGCGTTCACACTTTCAAAGCCTTAAGCAAAGCACAAAAAACGAAGTACCTCGTCATCCGCCATCCCCTGATGATTGTGTTTGCCTACATTCCTATTTTCCTCGTATCATTTTGCTTGTGGCCATTTTTTGAAAACCCAAAACGCTATTGGGATTGTGGACTCGCAGCCGCGATTCACATCGGCATCACCATTACCTTGATCACCTGGGGTGGCTGGATCGTTTGGTGCTGTTCCATGCTGATTCCATCATTTTTGATGTATGCGTTGGGCGGATACATCTTTTACGCCCAACACAACTTTACAACGGTAGTGCTTCATGACGATGACGTGTGGGATTATCTGGACGCGGCTTTGTACTCTTCCAGCTACATTAAAATGAATATGGTTATGCGATGGATCACGGCGAACATCGGATACCACCATATTCACCATGTGAATTCAAGGATTCCGTTCTACCGCCTTCCTGAAGTGATGCAAAAATTCCCCGAGCTTCAAAATCCTGGAACAACATCCCTTCATCCGCGGGAAGTCTGGCGTTGCCTGCAGTTAAAGTTGTGGGACGAGGATAAACGAAGAATGATTACCTTGAGCGAGTTAAAAATGACAGCAAGTCATTAGTTCGTTGTAACCAATCCCGTTGATCCTTCATTATGAAATCCGAAACCAATCTTAAGTCGAGAGCGATTGTGCTGTCGGTGATGTTCGTTTTGCTTATCCTCTCCGTGAGTTATCTGGCTGTGACTGTGATCTGGAAGCATGACAGCAAAGCCTTTGCTGCATATTATCAGCAGTCGAGAGAAAACAAGCAAGCCGTCGATGACTTTGCCGCCATGGCGATGCGATCGAGGGTATTAATAACCAGTTGGGTGTACATGCCGACGAATATGGAAGACAAGGCCGCGTTAAGAGAACTCCAGGATAGCGAATTTCCATTGTTGCGAGATCGACTGATTCGCCTCATTCCTTTGATGAATAAACGCGCGCAGGTGGCGCTTACGTTTCAACTCGAAGTATTTGATTCGCTGGTTGAAGCTCAGGGCGATGTGATGAGTAGCCTGACCACCATCGACGACTACGACAATCCCGTCAACGCTTTACTGGCGGAAGATGGCCTGCAACAAACCATCATTCCCCAGTGCAACAAGATCCTTGACGCTTTAGAGAATGTTCAGCGCGATCAGCAGGCAGAGTTATACATTACTGAGCAATTACAAGTTACGTCGGCAGTGACAGCCGACATACAGGAGCGCGTCGTTGTACTCGTGATCTTTCTGCTGGCGTGTGCCTGTCCCCTCTATTTTTTCGTTGCATTGAATCCGTTCAGGAGCATGGAGCCGGCAAAGACTTCCTAGCGAGGGTTCTACATCAAATGAAAAAGCCCCGGTATGGCCGAGGCTTATGAATGTTTCTATAGTCTGATCTTATTACTGTTGCACCGATGATTGATCGGCCGCTACGTTTACTACTGTTTCAATAGCAGGTTTCGTAGCACTCGCTTCAGTTGGTGTATGCTGCTTCTCCGCAATGTGTGGAGCGATGATGAGGGCAACAATAGAAGTCAGTTTAATCAGGATGTTCATCGAAGGACCAGAAGTATCCTTGAATGGATCACCTACTGTGTCACCCGTTACCGATGCCTTGTGAGGTTCTGATTTTTTGTAGTAGGTCTGACCGTTGATCTCCACACCTTTCTCGAAAGATTTCTTCGCATTATCCCACGCACCACCGGCGTTTGACTGGAACATACCCATCAACACACCGGATACCGTAACACCGGCCAATAAACCTCCTAATACTTCAGGACCGAATGTAAATCCAACTACTACCGGTACAACCAATGCGATGGCACCCGGAGCAATCATCTCACGGATAGAAGCTTTCGTAGAGATCGCCACGCACTTTTCATATTCAGGCTTGGCTTTGTATTCCATGATGCCCGGAATTTCTTTGAACTGTCTGCGAACTTCATTCACCATATCCATGGCAGCGCGACCTACGGCAGCAATAGCCAGGGAAGAGAAGATGAAAGGGATCATACCCCCTACAAACAAACCAGCGAGCACCGGAGCTTTGTAGATGTCAATCGCGGTGATTCCCGATACGCCCACGAACGCGGCAAACAATGCCAGCGAAGTAAGTGCAGCAGAAGCGATAGCAAATCCTTTACCCGTAGCCGCGGTAGTATTACCAACTGCATCCAGGTTATCGGTACGATGACGAACTTCTTCCGGAAGCTGACTCATTTCAGCAATACCACCTGCGTTGTCAGCAATCGGACCGAACGCATCGATCGCTAATTGCATCGCAGTGGTTGCCATCATGCCGGCAGCAGCGATGGCCACACCATACAATCCCGCGAACTCATAGGACGTAATGATACCGGCCGCTAAAACAAAGATTGGAATAACGGTAGATTCCATACCTACTGAAAGTCCACCGATGATGTTGGTAGCGTGACCCGTTCCGGATTGTCTAATGATCGAAAGCACAGGACGCTTGCCCATCGCGGTATAGTACTCCGTGACGTAACTCATGATAGCACCGACAACAAGACCGATGATAATGGCAATAAATACATCCGTTGAGGTGAACTGAACGCCCCGGTGCACGAGGGTTTCAGGCAACAAATATTTTACAAGGAAATAAGAAGCACCAGCCGTCATGATGATCGATGACCAGTTACCGATATTCAAAGCGTTTTGCACGCTGTCAGTTTCATTTTTGATACGCACGAACCAGGTGCCTACGATTGAGAAGATCAATCCCATACCAGCGATGAGCATCGGCAACAGGATCGGAGAGAGACCTCCGAACTTATCAGCAGATGCATCGATCTCCTGACCCAATACCATTGTCGCGAGAATGGTTGCTACATAAGAACCAAACAAGTCAGCGCCCATGCCGGCAACATCACCTACGTTATCGCCTACGTTGTCGGCGATGGTAGCCGGGTTACGAACGTCGTCTTCCGGAATACCCGCTTCTACTTTTCCTACCAGGTCAGCACCAACGTCAGCAGCTTTGGTATAGATACCGCCGCCTACGCGGGCGAACAATGCGATTGATTCAGCACCCAAAGAGAAACCTGCGAGTACTTCGATAGCGCGTTTCATTTCAACGCCTGTGATAGCGGCACCTTCCGGTACGAAAACCTGGAATAATACGATGAATAAACTTCCTAATCCCAAGACAGCCAAACCTGCTACACCAATACCCATTACGGAACCGCCGGTGAAAGATACTTTAAGTGCTTTGGCAAGACTGGTCCGCGCAGCTTGAGTGGTGCGAACGTTCGCCTTGGTGGCGATCTTCATACCAATGTATCCGGCAAATGCAGAAAGTACAGCACCGAATAAAAATGACAGCGCGATAACCGGTGAAGAGTCTTCAACCAATGTACCTGACCATCCTAAGAGGATAGCTGCAATAACGGCGAAGTAAGAAAGGATCTTCCATTCAGCCTTCAGGAAGGCCATCGCACCGTCGGCGATATAACCGGCAAGTTCCTGCATTTTTGCATCGCCTGGATCTTGTTTGGAAACCCATGAAGATTTGATGGCCATCGCGATCAGGCCGACAACGCCCAGTGCTGGGACAATAAAGAGAATACTATTCATTTTCAGTGATTTAGGAATCTGGCTATACTTAAAAACCACCCATTTAGTCAGGATGGTTTTTTACAGAACCGCAAAGATAGAAATAGGACGGAAACCCGCAAAGGCGTTTTGGAGCCTAGATTTCAAGTTCCTGAGGGAAATGGGGTAATCTGGTCCAATAAATCTGGGGATATGGAACGTGACGCTGAACGGTATCGCTGGCGATCAGCCTGACTGTTGTCTGTTATTTGTTGGTGACGCTCCGAGGCGTCGCTTACAACAACGAAGGCTAATTTTTTCGCCCATTTGTACTTGTCAAAATTTAATGCCGACGAGAAAATTCAATGATGTCGTATTTGAATAAGGATCGAGGGTCGGCCCAACAAAACCGTTTGTGCTTTCGATGCGAACTTCTGCGATGGCTTTGAGTTTATTTCCAATGGTTCTGCTGTAGCCAACGCCGGCCCAAACCCCCGAAGGGTTTCGGTCCATGAAGTCGTAATCAGTTATGGTAGTCTCGGAATTAGAATTAATGACCGATTCAACTTCAACGGTAAGATCGGCCGATTGGATGAAGTATTGGACAAAGCCAACTTGGAAATAAGGCGTATTGGATTCCTGAGAGAAGCTGTACCGAATGCCCAGGGGAACTTTGAGAAAGGATGCGTTGAGATAATGATCTTCGTATACAAAGTAATCGGCACCCAACTGCTGATCTGAATAGCCATGATAGGTTTGTTTTTGATACCAGGCTTCTACGGTGAAGAAGAGCTTGTCAAACAACCTGGGCGCTGAAAGATCAAGGCCGAGTCCAAAGGTTGGGGTGGTGCTTACATCGTCTTCAAACGTAGGTAGAGAGCCCGCAAAAGGTAGATAGCCGTCATCGAGCTTAAACTTCGTTACGTCCAATCCGGCAAGCAAATGGAAGTTCACGCGGGTGCTTGGTTTCTCTTCTTTATAGATCAATCCGGCCTGTCCTTTACATCGATTGTATTGTTGGACCAGGGCTGCAAAATGTGATTCAGCATATTGTGTTTTTTTGGTCGCTGAAATATTGCACTCGCTTATCAGGGAGTTCAGAATGCCAACATACCTTCGATCCTCCCTCACCACAGACCCTTTGTCCGTGTAAATTGTCGAGTCTTTTTTTGGCGGGAGTTTGATCAGACTGCCTGAGGTCTCCAGGTAAAAGGCGTTATCATGACGATACAAGCTGAGTCTGCCTTTTACCACGCACTGCGCGAACACATTTTTCGCGGAGTCTGGTGTTCCGACGTTTATGACTTCATATCGCTTGTCGCCCAAAAATCCGTACGACAGAAGCTGGTCAGGTTTATATTCGATTGTCGTTTCCTTTTCGCCGGGCCGGAAGAAGCACACTTGATTGTTCTTCTTTTCCGAGCGATAACTAACCCATCCGGATGTCGAATCGCCGTTTTGTTTTACAATGAAGCCGGGCCGGTAATCACGCTGTGCTAAGACTTCGATAACCAGCGCTGAAACTAACAGGAGGGTGAGGTAGATCTTGGGCATAACTATATTCCCGAAACGGATTTTGACAATGGGTGAAATTATTCGAGGGTTAACCAAAGATAACGAAAGGCGGTGAAAAGGATGGCAACAAAAAAGCCGCTTTTACGCGGCTTTTTTTGCTCCTCCTCTTGGACTTGAACCAAGGACCCCCTGATTAACAGTCAGGTGCTCTAACCAGCTGAGCTAAGGAGGAATTACCCTCAAAATTTGGGAGTGCAATATTAAGGAGTTGAGGGGGCAAATTCCAAAGGCGAACGAAAATTTTCTTGAAAAACCTCTCGCTCGGCCTGAATTTCAATTTGCCCACCCATTGGCGCGGCAAATCCCCAATTCCAATCCGCGCAATTCAGCCAATCCGCGCATCCGACCAATACAAGAATATCCCGGGTTCGTTACTTTCCCGAGATCATCCATCATCTGGTGCCCATGATCAGGGCGGAAGGGAATGGGTTCAGCTACTTGTTGCTGGATTGTTAAAATTTCTTTTAAAACCGCGTACATGTCGGTGTCGCCGCCGAGGTGATCGGCTTCATAGAAGTTTCCGTGCTCGTCGCGCTTCGTATTCCGGAGGTGAACAAAGTGAATCCGCTTGCCGATCTTCTTCGCCATCCTGGGCAGATCATTGGAAGGATTCGCGCCAAGCGATCCTGTACAAAAACAAACGCCATTATTCTCAATCGGAACAGCCGAAAGCAGAAAATCGAAATCTTCCTCTCGACAAACAATCCGGGGTAATCCCAGAATATCAAACGGAGGATCATCCGGATGAACCGCCAGTTGAATGTTGCACTCCGCCGCTACCGGCGTTATTTCCTGCAGGAAGTATTTATAATTTTCTTGAAGCGCCTTTCGGTCGATGTCGTCGTAGAAAGAAAGTTTTTTTCGGACGTCTTCGACCGTGGCTTTCTTTTCTCCCGGAAGACCAAACATGATGATGGCGGCAAGGTCGTTCAATTGCTGCGGCGAGTATTGTTTGTAACGCTTTTCCGCTTCCTTCAAGATCATCTCCGAATACGTGGCATCAGCATTTTTCCTCTTTAAGATATAGAGGTCAAAAACAGCCAGATCAAACCAGTTAAAGTAAAGCGCTTTCGAACCGTCGGGCATTACATAATCCAGGTTCGTCCGCGTCCAGTCGTTCACCGGCATGAAGTTGTAGGTCACGATCTGGATACCACATTTTGCCAGGTTGCGTAAGCTTTCTTTGTATTGATCAATGTACTTCTGAAACTGACCGCTTCTGGTTTTGATGTCCTCATGAATGGTTACACTTTCAACAACATCCCATTGGTAGCCCGCTTTCGCCAACTCGGCCTGCCGTTTCTTAATTTCCTCCACGGTCCACGTATGGCCGTGGGGTAGGTGGTGGAGGGCTGTAACAATTCCCTGCGCTCCGGTTTGCTTGATGTCTTGAAGGGTTACAGGATCATTCGGGCCGAACCAGCGCCATGTCTGCTTTAGTTGCATAAAAGTTTAAATCTCTGACCTAATGTAGCAGATACGGAGATTGTGTCTATCGTTTGACAGCGAAAATTTCTCCGGAACGTTAACGCAAGAAGAATTGGAACCTTGCCTGCACAATGACATTTAACGTCGGCTGGCCAGCAATAAATTTCTGAATGTTCAAGGCGAAAGATGTTTTGTCGCCGATCATCTTGCCCAGGTCCATGCGCATAAAAAAGAAACTGTTGTCTTCACTAAAAGATTTCTGGTATTGAAAGTGAAGCGCGAACCATCCATCCCAACGGTCGATCACCATCACGGCAGGGAGTTCCAGCGTCAAGGTCTGAACTTTTACATCCTGCTCTGGATCTTCCGGATCAGGCAAACCATCGGACCCACCTGAACTGTTGGCTTCATTGCCGGAAAACTGGTAACGCACTTCCGGATAGATCGCGACTTCCGGCGTCAGGTGAAAGGTGGCGATCATTCCAGGTTTGTAGAGCCAAACACCCGCGCCTCTTCCCAGCACATACTCGCCGGTGGGCGCGCTGGCTTCGAAATAGGTTGACAGCTTTTCAAACCCCAGAATATTTTTTGTAAGAATCGGTACGGCCATGTACGACATCTTGATATCCCCGATGCCAGACGTGTTTTCGTATCCGGCGTAGTCGCCCATGAAAACATTGTGAAAAAACGGAACGGCCAATCCAAACTGGTGGCGCTCATTCTTAAGACCGTAGTAGTACGCCGGCCGGATGGAATAAAATTTCGATTGATTGTAAAAGAAATATGACTCCAGGTCAAGCACCACCCGGCTTCGAATCAGCGCCGGATTAGAAGCGTCGTACTCAGTGGCGCCATCAGATACCTGCGCATGCGCTGCCAATGGCAGCACGACCATACAGATGAGGACTATTTTTTTCATGAGCGTGGTAACGGGGTTTGGTTTTATTTTCCTCCGGGAGGGCAGTACTTCTTCAAGTACGAAGTGTATAGGGTTGCTAAATGTTCGAATGTTCCTTCTCCTTCAGAGATGCCGTGGGTGCGGTTTGGGTAAGGCATGTATTGAAATTGCTTATTGTATTTGATGAGGGCATTCAACAACATCTCGGCATTTTGATAATGAACGTTGTCATCCCCGGTGCCGTGAATATAAAGAAGATTGCCTTTCATATTCTGCACGTGTGTCAGCGGCGATCCTTTAACAAAGTCCTCCATGTTCTCCTGCGGAAGTCCCATGTATCGTTCCTGGTAGATGTTGTCGTACGTGAGCAGATTAGACACGGCAGCCACGGCGATTCCGGTTTTGTAAATGTCAGGATATTGGAACATCAGGTTCAACGTAGCAGAACCGCCACCGCTCCATCCCCACACTGCGATACGCTCGCTGTCGACGAAATTCCATTTTAAAATTTCTTTCGCGGCCATGGCCTGATCGCGGATGTTGACAACACCCACTTTGCGATAGATGGCTTTGCGCCACGCTGCGCCCTTGGGCGCTGGTGTTCCGCGGTTATCCAGGGAAATGTAGATGTACCCGTCTTCCCGCATATCGCCGGTGTACAAGAAGTTGTGAGACGATCCATAGGTGTCCGTCACGTTTTGTCCCCAGGGTTCGGTGTAAACATAGAACACCACCGGATACTTTTTCGACGGATCAAAATCCTTGGGCTTCACCATCCAGCCGTCCATTTCAACACCGTCTTCTGTTTTCACTTTGAAGAACTCGGTGGTCTTTTCGCCCTGCACCGTGCCGAGCTTTGAAGCGATACTTTCTTTTTCTGTGACAGGTGTGTGTTTGGGCAAGGAAATAAGTTCACCCACAGGTTTCGTGAAGGTGTTGGTGAATGTGTGTTGCGCGAACTTCGCGTTCGGCGAAACGTTGTAGTTGTGCGTTCCCGAAAGACCGGCAGGCGTCAGTAACTCAGCTTTTCCTTTGCCATCCAATTTAATTCGGTAGAGATACTTTTGTGTGGCGTTGGTGGGAGAAGCCAGGAAATAAATGAAGCCCGATTTTTCGTCGATACTTTTTAAAGCAATGACGTCATAGTTACCGACGGTCACCAAAGTTTCCTTGCTGCCATCGCTGCTGATCCGGTACAGGTGACGCCATCCATCTTTCTCACTGGGCCACAAAAATTCTTTACCACCGGCGAGCCATTCGATGTTGTGTTTGAAATCAACGGCATAGGGATTTTCCACGCTGGTGGGGGTATACGTATCGATCCATGCGTTGTCTTTTTCAGAAGTGACAGTGGTAGCACTTCCTGTTGTAGCATTGCAGCGTATGATCTTGCTTTCGTTTTGCTTGCGGTTGAGTTGCTGGATGAGGAACTCGTTGGTTCCGGGGATGTATTCCAATCGCACGATGTAGTGCTGGCGTGCATCGCCGGGAATATTCATCCAGGTGGTCTTCGCGGAGGCGATGTCTACCACGCCGACTTTGCACGCCGAGGGGCTTTCTCCCACTTTCGGATATTCAACGGGAATAACTCTTGAATAAACTGAATCGGTATTGTTGATCATATAAAAGTCGCGCGTACCGCGCGCATCGAGTTGCCAGTAGGCGACTGATTTGCTATCGGGACTCCACCGGATTCCATCGCGGCAGGCAAACTCTTCTTCATAAACCCAATCAAAAGTACCATTGATGAATTTGCGATTGCCATCCGTTGTAAGTGCCTTGATAGATTGTGCCGCAAGATCCTCCACGTAAACATTGTATTCGCTCACATACGCCACCTTCGAACCATCCGGTGAAAACTTGGCAAACATCAATGACGCCTCCGGACGTGACGATCCAAGTTTCTTCAAGCTGTTGTCCTGAAGATTCAAAACCCAGTAGTCGCCGCGCGTATTGATGCGCCACACACGCTTGGTGTTGGTGAAGATCAACACTTTCTTTCCGTCCGCGGAGAGCGAGTAGCTGTTAACACGCAACGGTGCGGACGTTCCAGCTGGTGTTAGTTGTTGCTTGCTCACAAACGTTTCCTTAGCGTTGGCAGGAAGCGCATACTTGTTGATCTCATTTTGCTCGATCCGGAAATAAGCATTTCCGTCGGCTGACCATTTTACGCCACCCTGCTGTGCCTTAACCGGAGCGACGATGAGAATAATGACGAAAAAGAAGATACTCTTTATTGCGCGTGGTGAACACATAGCACTAGATTGTTTGGGTTTAATTCACTAAAGGTACTTGAACTTTGGATATTTCGAGAGCACAATATTATGTCGTTTATTAAACGTACCTTTGCCGTTTACATAATTAAAGTTAATGGTTGCCCTCCCTTGGTTTGTCCACCAAGCAGATGTTAAGGGCACTCTTAATGCCCTTAAAAATCAAAACTAAAACATGAAATCATTTGAATCCCTGGGTCTATCCAGGGGACTGGTTGAGTCGGTACAGCAAATCGGCTTTGAAACACCTACGCCTATCCAGGAAAAAGCTATTCCAGTACTACTCACAGGTGACCGTGACTTTGTTGGTCTTGCACAGACCGGCACCGGAAAGACCGCGGCCTTCGGGTTGCCACTTCTTGAACTGGTAGAAGACGACAGCAAGGAAACACAGGCGCTCGTGCTTGCACCAACGCGTGAACTCGGACTTCAGATCACCAGTGACCTGGAGAATTTCTCAGAAAAATTTAAGCGCTTCAATATAGTCGCCATTTACGGCGGCGCCAGCATCAGCGAGCAAATCAGAAAAGTAAAGAAGGGTGCACAGATCATCGTTGCTACCCCCGGACGATTGATCGACATGATCGATCGCAAAGCCGTGAACCTGAAGAATGTCAGATACGTGGTGTTGGATGAAGCCGACGAAATGCTCAACATGGGTTTCAAGGAGGATCTCGACAAGATTCTTTCTTATACACCTGATGAAAAATACACCTGGTTGTTCTCCGCGACCATGCCGAAGGAAGTTCGCGCCATCATGAAGAACTACATGAGCGATCCTTTCGAATTAACGGTAGGCGAAAAGAACACGGGCAACGTCAACATTGAGCACAACTATGTTGTGATTCAAGATAAAGACCGTTACCTGGCACTGAAGAGAATTCTGGATTTCAACCCTGAAATTTTTGGACTGATCTTTTGCCGCACACGAATCGACACGCAAAGAATTGCCGAGATGTTGATGAAGGATGGCTACAACGCCGACTCCCTTCACGGCGATCTCACGCAACAGCAACGCGACCGCGTGATGATGAAGTTCAGACAGCGTTCTCTGCAAATTTTGGTTGCCACCGATGTGGCAGCGCGCGGAATCGATGTGGAGGATATCACACACGTGATCCACTTGAACATTCCCGATGAAATGGAATTCTACACCCACCGCAGCGGAAGAACAGCGCGCGCCGGTAAGAAAGGTGTTTCGATTGCCATGATTTCCAAAAAGGAAATTGGAAAGGTAAAGCAGATTGAAAAGACTTTGAAGACAACCTTCCAGCGCATGATGGTGCCTTCGGGGCCGGAAGTATGTCAAAAACAATTACTTGCCTTGATGCACAAAGTGCATGAAGTGAAAGTAAATGAGAATGAAATAGCCGAATTCCTGCCGGCCATCGAGGAAGAGTTGAAGGACCTTTCCAAACAGGAGTTGATCAAGCGTTTTGCGTCCATTGAATTCAACCGCTTCCTCGACTACTATAGGAACGCGGCCGACCTGAACGCGGATGGAAAAAGAGATGGTGGCGAAGAGCGTTACATTACCGGAAGCAGATTCTTTATCAACCTGGGCAAGATGGACGGCATCGATGTGTCCAAGCTGATTGAAATAATCGACGACCACACCGGCGTTGGAAAGAAGGACCTGGGCAGAATAGACCTGAAAGGCGCTTACTCGTTTTTCGAAGTGGAAAAAGAACGCGCGGATGAAATTGCCAACGGTCTCAATGGAATAGAATATAGAGGAAGACAGGTTCGCGTGGAACTTACTGAGCGAAAAGAGTCTGAATCAAAATCACGCGGCCGCTCTTCTGGCCGTGATTTCAAGCGCGGTCATTCGGGCGGGGGCGGCAAAGGATTTGGAAAATCCCGCAGTTCCGATCACAAAAAGAAATGGCGCTAACCGGTTAATCCGGTTAGTTTCCCGGCGCCGCGGCAAAAGTTTGCCGGACAATCTTTCCGTTTTGGATGATGAAGGTGTCAGTTCCGAAAGGCAGGCTGAACGTTGGCGTCTTCGCCTCCCAAATCACGTAAGCAACATCTTGCTTGACCACACTTTTACGAAGTGTCATGCTGCTGGAGTCTTTTGGAAAAATCGTGAACGCATTGGCGAAGTTCTGACGGATAGCCTCCAAGCCTTTGAAAGTACTATCGGGTGTAATGAGCACTGATTCTTCTGTGTAGTCCGACATGATAGCGTCGAGGTCATTGGCCAAAAAAGCATCCATATGGTGCCGAAGCACCGCTCGTGTTTGGTTCTCATCGACAGTCGGGCTGATTTCGATGTCTTTTTTAACCGTACAACATCCCAACACGGTAAGCAGGAGAAGGTATCCGAGTCTTTTCATTAGTAGTGGGGTTAGGCGCCCATGAATTTACAAGGGCCGCACATTTTGTCAGAATAAAAATCGGCAAAACTGTAGGTCGGTGATATTTTTTTCTGAAATTACAACCGTTTGTGAAACTTTTAGGACTGCAATCGGTTGTTATATAACCGGGATATCCGCACAAAAAGGCTTAATCTGGCGGGTTTATCGGAAAACCGTGTGTTTTGAAGGTATAGATTCACATCTTGACATGTCTTAGTTCGGCCCAAGTCTACTTTTCAACTACTTAATTCTAAGATTGTGAAGCAGATTAACGTTTATCACTTTTTGGGTCTTTTGATCATGTTTGCCAGCTCCATCGTTTCGTTGCTGGTTATGGTCATGATCATCTTCTAACGCCCGTCTCCGGGTATCATCCGACACCTATTTACTTAGGAGTTCAATTTCGTTTCCCCTTTTTTTTAATTCCCTTACTCATAGTGCAGCGTTGACGCTGGATTAGAGATTGCGGCCTTGATGGTCTGCAAGCTTATGGTGATCAACGCCAAAAGACAGGCTGCGACCGCGGCTACGCCATAGACCAAAAGGGTCATATCGATGTGATAGGCGAAGGTCTTTAGCCACAAATCCATAAAATACCAGGCGGCGGGCCACGCGATGAGGTTAGCGATGCCGATCAGTAGAATGATCTCTTTAGAAAGGAGCGCCAAAATGCTTGATACGGAAGCACCCAGTACTTTCCTTATTCCAATTTCCTTTATCCGTTGGAGGGTATTGAAGGTTGCTAGTCCAAACAGTCCAAGGCTGGCAATAAAAATGGCTAGTATGGAGAAGGTTGTGAAGAGCTGGCTCTGCTTCTGCTCAGCCGAATATAAGTCTTTGTATCGCTCACTCAAAAAACTGTAGGTGAACGGACGTCCCGGCAAAAATGATTTCCATTGACTTTCTACCAGCGCCAAACCCTCCTGCATATGCTCGCCCGAAATTCGGAGCGAGATTGAATTGTAATTCTGGCTCATCAGGAAGATCATCGGCACGATCGTCTGGTGCAAGGACTCAAAATGGAAGTCGCTCACAATGCCGACGAGCTTCCCGCGTACTTCATTATAATAGAAATCCTGGTTAATGTTCTTGCTGGGGTCTGTCCAACCGAAAGCCTTCGCAGCGGCTTCATTGACAATAAAGGCGAGGGAATCGTCGGTGGGAATTTCTTTGGAGAAATTACGCCCAGCTTTCATGGCTATACCATACGTGTCGAAGAATTCCGCGTCGACGACGATGGTCTTCAGGTCAGTTTCGGCGGAAACCAAACTGTCGTCTTTGAGTATCCGTGCTTCGCCATAGGAGTCCAGCAATCTGCCCGTCGGTATCCGCGAGGATCGTGCGACATTTTCAATGCGTGTTGATTTTGTCAGTTCCTGATAGAATGCATCGTAGCTGTTTGACAACTCACCATAGAACGGCAACGTAACGACCTGGTCGCGTTCATAACCAAGGCTTCGTGTATTCAGAAAATTCAATTGTTGAAAAGTGATCAGCGTGGCGATGATCAGCGCAATGGAGATCGCGAACTGTGAGACGACGAGCGCTTTTCGGATGGTTCCTTTTCCGCCGGAACTTGCAGGTTGTCCTTTCAGGGAAACCACGGGATTAAAGGAGGAAAGGATAAAGGCAGGGTATGTACCGGCAAGCAGGCCTACCGCCATAACGAAGGCCAGCAAAATGGAGGCGGTGGATGGATGCAGAAATAGTTGAAGCGAGAGGTCCTTGCCGGTAAACCCATTCAGTGAAGGTAGCGCTGCTCCAGTGATCAACACCGAGATGCAAAAAGCAAGGAGTGCCGTGAGCATCGACTCGCTTACGTACTGTCCGACCAATTGATTTTTCAATGCGCCCACAACTTTCCGAAGCCCAACTTCCTTTGCGCGCTTCGTAGCGCGAGCGGTCGAAAGGTTTATGAAATTGAAGCAGGCAATCAACACAATGAATAAACCGATCACAGACATCATGTATACATTGTTGATGTCGCCGTTGGTTTCCAATTCGTCGTCGAGGTGAGAGCGCAAGTGAATGTCGGTCACTTTTTGAAGAAACAAAGTCGTGTTCTTGGAGGCCACCCAGTCTGCAGGCACACCCCAGTTGGTGCGCGCATAATTTCCAAAATGTTTGTCGAGGAATGCCGGGAGCCTGCTTTGGATCTTTGCCGGATCTGCACCTTGCTGGAGAAGTACATACGTACCGAAGGCATTGTTGCCCCAATTGGTCTCGAGCCCGGCGCGACCGTAGATGTTATCGTTCTCGAGCGTGCTGAAAGAAACGAGGAAATCGGGATGCCAGTGCGCTTGTAGCGGGAAATCCTTGTACACGCCTGTTACTTCCAGATCAAAGGCGTTGTTAGCACGCAATCTTTTTCCGATCACGTTCGTGCTGTTGAAATAACGATTCGCCGTTTTCTCAGACAGCATTACGGTGAATGGCCTGTTGAGTGCTGTGCTTGCGTCGCCGGCTGTTACATCGATGTCAAAAATCTTGAACAAATCCGGCTCCGCCAGGTAGAGGTTGCTTTCACTGTTCGCAATTTTGATCTCTCCATTTTCTTCCAGCCCCACGACGATTCCAAAATTTATGGTCCTGGCCATGACCTCTACTTCGCCGAAATCATTTTTGACCAATGGGCCAATGGGCGGCGCAACATTCGCCAGGTGCAGATTAACGACGCCTTCCGGTGAATGAAAACTTCGGTTGATCCGGTAGATCCGGTCAGCCTTCGAATGGTAGCGGTCGTAGCTGAGTTCGTCATTCACAAACAAGTAAATGAGTAACGCACAGGCGATCGCAATCGCAAGACCAGCAATGTTGATGAAAGCGGTAAGTTTATTCCGAAAGATGGCGCGCCAGGCGACTTTGAGGTAGTTCTGGATCATGGGTTGAACGCTTTTGATGGAAGTTAATCATTGTGCCGGTAGAAGGCTACCCAAAGACTGTGCAGGGTTGCAAAAGTTGCTTGCAGGTCACCGGGACAGGTAACGGTCAGGAGTAATTGTCCAAACATAGTTCGGATGTGTTCGAAAGCGGATAACAAACCATTTACAAAAGAATAATTTTGTAGCAGACCCCGTTCCCTTAAATTGTCGCCAGATTTTGATTTATGAGATTCAAAAGTTTTTTCATTGCTCTTTTCCTGCCCCTCGGCCTGTTCGCTCAAGCCCCTGCAACCCGACCGAAGTTGGTTGTTGGGATCGTTGTTGACCAGATGCGGCAGGAATACCTACAGCGTTTTTATTCAAAATTTGGCGATGGTGGTTTTAAGAGACTGGTGGAGGAGGGATTCGCACTACGCAACACGCACTATAATTATGTACCGACGTACACCGGCCCAGGTCATGCTTCAATCTATACAGGCACCACGCCCGCCATTCACGGAATAATTGGCAATGATTTTTACGACAAGCAATTGCATAAGTCTGTGAACTGTGTGGAGGACAAGCGTTATGCGCCCGTCGGCAATGGCGCAGGGAACGGCGACGTTTCTCCGTGGCGCATGGTCTCTACTACCATCACCGATGAACTAAAGTTATCGACGCAGGGACGTTCGAAAGTGATCGGCATATCGATCAAAGATCGCGGCGCCGTGTTGCCTGCCGGACATATGGCTGACGCCGCTTATTGGTATGACGGTAAGTTGGGCGGGTTCATGAGTAGTACTTATTATCGACCGAGCCTTCCGGAGTGGCTGGTGAAATTCAATGCACTCAACCTGGCAGATATTTACCTGGCACAAGAATGGAAAACGTTACTGCCCCTGGAGCAGTACACCGAGAGCGGGCCGGATGAAAGCCCCTACGAAAGAAAATTTGAAGGAAAAGCTAAATCGACATTTCCGTACAAGCTGTCAGAGCTGAGGGCAAAGAATGGAAATTTTGAAATGCTCTTTACAACCCCGTTCGGCAATGACTATCTCACAGAACTGGCCAAGGCCACCGTTACGGGAGAAAAGCTGGGCAAAGATGATATCACGGATTTCTTCTGCGTGTCGTATTCTTCGACCGATGCAGTCGGTCACTTTTTCGGACCCAATTCCGTGGAGGTAGAGGATACCTATCTCCGGCTCGATCGAAATCTGGCGGACCTCCTGAAAACGCTCGACAAGGAAGTTGGCGCAGGTAACTACACGCTGTTCCTCACAGCCGATCACGCCGTATCAGATGTACCTCAGTTTCTCGTCGACAATAAAATCCCTGCAGGATATTTTAATGAAGAACGATTGAAAGTTTCATTGGATGAATTTTTAGCGAACTACTTCAGTGGGAAATCCATGATCGCCGATATCAGCAACGGGCAAATATTCCTCGACCACGATGCTTTTCAAAAAGATCCTAAAGCCTCGGGGATCGATATGTTGGTGGCGACGGAGTTGATTGGCAAATTTCTGATGACCCAGGATGGAATTGCCAATTACTATACCACGGCGACGCTTCGGCAGGGAAGCTATGATGAACAAAGTATTCGCGGAATGGTGATTCGTGGCTATCACCCCAAACGTTCAGGTGACATTGTGATGGTGCTGGAGCCGGGCTGGTTTGACTCTGGTACGGTTCAGGGCACAACGCATGGATCACCTTATAATTATGATACGCATGTTCCTATGCTCTTCTATGGAAAGGGTATTCCGAAAGGGTATTCAACACAGTATCATACCATCACGGATGTTGCGCCGACACTATCTTTTCTTTTGAACATCAAGATACCCAGTGGCTGCACGGGTAAGCCAGTATCAGAACTCTTGGGAAAATAATTCAATTGTCGGGTTGGGTTCAGTCTTTTCTTATCTTGTGGCCTTAATCATTTGACCCCATGGATAAGAAGAGCAAGGAGTTTTTGTATACCTACCTCAACAATGCGTCGCCGACTGGATTTGAAAGTTCGGGGCAGCAAATCTGGCTTGATTACATAAAACCCTACATCCATTCTCACATCGTTGATGTCTATGGAACCGCCGTGGGCGTGATCAATCCTAAGGGTACTTACAAAGTAGTGATCGAAGCCCATGCGGATGAGATCTCCTGGTTTGTAAACTATATCACCGACGACGGCTACATCTATGTCCGTCGTAACGGCGGCTCCGATCACCAGATCGCCCCATCCAAACGGGTAAACATTCATACCGAAAAAGGCATGGTAAAAGGAGTATTCGGATGGCCCGCCATTCACGTCCGCGATGCTGCCCGGGAAGAAACCCCCACGCTTAAAAACATCTTCATTGATATTGGCGCCGAGTCCAAGAAAGAGGTGGAGGCGCTCGGCGTGCACGTCGGTTGCGTGATTACGTTCGAGGATGAGCTGATTGAAATGAACAAAAACTGGCTGGTCGGCCGCGCACTGGATAACCGGATGGGCGGCTTCATGATCGCTGAAGTGGCGCGTCGCCTCCATGAAAACAAGAAGAAATTGCCGTTTTGCCTGTACGTTGTAAATGCTGTACAAGAAGAAATAGGCCTCCGGGGTGCTGAAATGATCTCCAGGAAGCTGAAGCCGGATGTAGCCATTTGTACCGACGTTACCCACGACACCCAGTCTCCTATGTATAATAAGAAGGAGAGTGGCAACCTGAAGGCCGGTAACGGGCCGGTCCTGTGTTACGGGCCAGCGGTTCAGACCAATGTGCTAAAGATGGTGCTGGAAACAGCCCAAAAAAGGAAGATTCCTTTCCAGCGCCAGGCCGTTTCCCGGTCGACCGGAACGGATACGGACTCATTTGCCTACTCAGCTGAGGGGGTGGCATCGGCTTTAATATCGCTTCCGCTTAAATACATGCATACCACCGTGGAAATGGTACACAAAGAGGACGTTGAGAATGTGATTAATTTGATCTACGAGTTCCTGCTCCAGCTTAAGGCAGGCCACGATTTCCGCTATATTCGGTAAATCCTCGCCGAAAAACTTACATCAATAAGGTATCTATTGGATTAGGTCCTTCCAGGTTCCTGGGGGGACCTATTTTTGTATCGTAATAAACAAACAGCCAAATAATTTTAAAAGACATGAAAAAATTCCAGGTTTTAGCGATCGCGGCGCTCTTCGTGGGTAGCTCGGTAGTTGCGCAGGACAGACCCATGCATGAGGTTTACTCCATGATGATGTTCAATTTTACTCGTTACGTGCAGTGGCCTGATCAGAACGGTGGTGGTGAATTCGTCATCGGTGTAATAGGCAATACAGAGGTATACAATACCCTGAACGCCTGGTACGGTGGCAAACCTCGCGGAACGAAGACTTATGTTATTAAGAAGTTTAACTCTGCTGCAGAGGTATCTGATTGTCATGTTCTCTACATCGACAAGAGCAAGAGTGCTGAGTTTGAAATAGCAAGCAACAAGGTGAAAGGTAAAGGAACCTTGTTGATTACAGATAAGAATGGTTTGGGTGAAAAGGGCAGCGGTATCAACTTCAAAACGGTTGATAACAAGCTGAAGTTCGAGCTGAACCAGAAGGCCATCGAAGCGTCAAACCTGAAGGTGTCAGGTGCGCTTTCCTCAATGGCGATCTTGATTTAATGGGTTGTTTGGAAGGCCTCAGGGGTTACTCCCTGGGGTTATTTCCAATTAATTCTTAGATTAGTAGTATCCCTAAAACTTTTAATCTATGAAAACCCTATTTTTTGCAGCCCTTTCGGTCTTTTTGGCCGGGTCAGTGGTTGCGCAGGAACGGCCGACGCATGAAATACATGCCGCAATGCTGTACAACTTTATAAAGTATGTGCAGTGGCCGAACGAAGGCGAAACCGGAGACTTCGTGGTGGGAGTGATCGGAGACGACAACGTCTTCAACACCCTCAAAGCGTGGTACGACGGTAAGCCCAAAGGCACCAAGAAGTATGTGATCCGGAAGCTCGGATCGCCTTCAGAAGTAGCCGATTGCCAGGTGGTCTACGTTGGAAAGTCGAAGAACAAAGACTTCGACGCCATCAAAGGAGGCACTACTGGCAAATCTGTTCTGACCATTACGGACGGTAACGGACTAGGTCAAAAAGGAAGTTGCATCAACTTCAAAGTAGTTGATGGTAAGCTCAAGTTTGAACTGAATCAAGGGGTAGTTACGAGCTCGAATCTCAAAGTATCGAGCCAGTTAAGCAGCATGGCGATTTTGATCTGAGCTACCTGCTGGAACGAAGGTGTTGGAATGTGGGGGAGAAAGGAGATTGATCTTCCGGCATTTAATGAAAGAAGTTTACGGATGGGAAGCATCCTAATGGGGTTTGCCACGGGCAAACCATTTGCAAAAGTGTTAGGCAAACTGGCTATGAAATAATATTTTTGACTAGCTGGGATGGCCACACCGTTGTGAAACCAAGTTGAGTGAGAGATTACGTGAAGAGCGTTTAAAAGTATTTAAGATACACGCACGGGGTCGCAGAGTTTTTATAGAGAGGGTCTTTTCTTTGTGTGCTCTGTGCGTTTTTTTCGGTTACTCAGGCAAAGGTTGTTTGCCTTTACATATAGTTGAAAGTCTTCGCACGGGGTGGCAGAGTTTTTACAGAGAGGGTCTTTTCTTTGTCTGCTCCGTGCGTTTTTTATTAGCCACGATTTTTCAAATTCCTTCCCTTAAATTTAGGGATGCACCCTCAGCAGTTCACCGACCAAACAAACTATACCATTACGCTGTCCGGCCCGCCGAACAGAATCATATCGTTGGTTCCATCGCAGACTGAGTTGCTGGCCGACCTGGGTTTGGGCGACCGCGTTGTGGGCATTACCAAGTTTTGTATCCATCCCGATACCTGGCGGAAATCAAAAGCCATCGTTGGCGGAACCAAGTCATTTGATCTGGAGCTCATCGCGAGCCTTCAACCAGACCTGGTTCTGGGCAATAAAGAAGAAAACTACGAATCAGGTATTAATCTGCTGCGCTCGCATTACCCCGTATGGATCAGCGACATCGTTACACTGAAGGATGCGACCGACATGATTCGGGACATCGGTGTCATGACACAAACGGAATCACGCGCCGACTGGATCGGAAGAAAAATTCACCAGGCGTTTCGCGACCTTGACGCCGGCCAGAGCAAAAGCGTACTGTATCTGATCTGGAAAAATCCGTGGATGGCTGCCGGACAGGAGACGTTCATCAATGCAATGGTGGAAAAAATGGGATGGATCAACGCCGTGCAAGCCGACCGATATCCTGAGTTGACAGACGAACAAATTAAAGCGCTCAATCCCGACATCGTGTTGCTATCGTCTGAGCCATTCCCCTTTCGCGACAAGCACATAGCGGAACTGAAACATCTTGCTCCCCGATCAAGAATTATGACAGTCGACGGTGAAATGTTTTCTTGGTACGGAAGCCGCCTGCTGAAATCGCCGGCCTACTTCACGCAGTTGAAGGCAAGACTTGGATGTTGACGTTCTTTACTTCAACTTTTGTCTGCGATCTCTCGCTTCTTTCCAGGTCGTGAGAATGATGCCTTCGCTTTCCAGGAACTTTTTGAACGCCGGGTCGGTCATGGCCAGCAAATCGCCCTTGCGTGTTTTACCCGAATCAGTGATCGACCCGAAAACGGACGAAGGCGCAGTGCAGTGCATGATCACCATGGTGAGCCCCGGTTTCAGCTGCTTGATCGTTTCGATGTATTTGGCAGTAGCAAATTTCTGAAGATCCTTATCCGATACATCTCCTGACGGATAGACCCAATCATAACTTACATTGTGAAGATCATCGAGCACGGGCAACCCTGCGTTCCAAAGCATTTGCCCCGTTTGCCGGAACGCGACATCAGCGCCTGGAAAAGCTTTCAGCTGACCACTGAACATCGCCATGTGCCCACCGGGGAACATGATGGGAATTTTATTTTCAATTCCCACTTTGATGTAACGCTGCGTGAATTCAGGCGAGACGAACAACGTGCCCATGTGCGAGTCAAGATGCGTCGGTTCGAAGCCCATGCTTCGCGCGCGCTCCAATTGTGCTCTGATCTCGGCTTCTACTTCGTCGGCTTTGGCGTGTTGAACTACCTGCTCGACGGTCGGCCAGAACGCACCCTCCGCATCTACCAATCCTGGTGATGTTGATTTACCCGTTAGTGGCGACCAACGATAATTTTTCCATTCGGATGTTAATGTAAGGTGCAAACCCGCGTCAACACCGGGGTGATCTTTCATGTAGTGAACGAACCCCGGTACCCAGGGGCACGGCATCATGATGCTAAGCGACGTGGCCACACCATTTTCGATGGCCTGGATGGCACCTTGATTTGAATCCCACGACATGCCAACATCATCGACATGAAGGATCAGTACTCTTGATCCTTTCGGGTAGCCCAATTTTTCAGCAAATGTTTCTTGCGCGAAAGCTGCATGACCAATGCTGATCAGCAGCAGAAAGGCTACCAGGTGTCGGAGCATACTGAGGGTTGTTTATTTGTAGATCTCATTTAAAATCCCGGCGAGTCGCACACCAGCTTGGAGCAAGCGCGCTCTTACAATGGAGAAGTAATGATAGGAATATTCATAGCCAAGTTTTCCCTGACCATAATCATATACTTGCTTTCTGAACGACATGCTTTCATTAGCCCAATCACGAACGGAGCTTTTTTGCCACAGCAGAATTTGTCCACTCGTTGGTATTTCCAGCGAGGCGGCGAGCTCGGTGTAACTCAGTCTGGTATCGTCGATCATGTCGCTATCCCAAACGCGGTGGAGATTACTATCCGTTCGGAACCACTGCACTTTAACGTCGTTACCGCCGCGATCATTACCACCGCCAACATGCAACGGTTGGTGAATGTCGCCGACAAGGTGGATCAGCATTTTGATTCTTTCTACTTCTTCTGCCGGTGATAGCTTCTTTGACTTTAATTCGGCTATGATGCGCTCCAGTGTCGCGACAACGTCGCCCTTCGGGTTCTTGGCACTTTGATCATACGTTTGACCATTCTGTATGGTCACCCAATGCCAGTCGGTCATATGGTCGTAGGTTGAATCTGACCGGATGTCATCCATCCAGGTGCTCGCCATGGCGAGGGATTGGTGATTTAAAATTCTGTCAAGTTCCTTCTTAGCCTTTTTGCTCAGATACTTTTCCGCGACCTGTCCGGTAACGCGATGACCAGTCGGTCCCCATGCGAACGAAAAGGATGGAAGGAGGAAAGCAGCGATAATGAATACAATGGTGCGCATATGTTTTTTCTGTGCTGCAATTTGTTCAAAATCCTAAAAATGCGGTTTGCCGCTGGATGAATTTTAATTTATATCTTTAGAAAAGGTCGGTTTTATGCCGCAGACGGTTAAACTATCCGCTTTGCTTGTTGCCAGTCAACTGGATATCAAGGGTATCAAGGCATTTCTTGATATCAAGCCCCTGGCCGATTCGTCGTCAGAATTATTTTACAATTTTTCCGGGGGCAAGTACCAATGCTACTTTAACTATGGTGTCGTCGTTTTTGCGGGCGCTACGGAAGATGAAATGAAATGGGCCATCAAAGCCGTCACGCCGTTTCAAAAGAATCCTGTAACCGCCTGGCTTCGCGATGATCACGAACTCCACCAGGAAGAGCGCGATGACCTCCTCTTCGATTTCGATAAGGTAATATTGAGCCGACTGGATGAAAAGGCCATTCGCATAGCGATGGTTAACCTGGCCCAGTCGGTCGCGTTAGACTACTACCATGATGTGAGTGAGAACCTCCTGACGGAAGTGAAGGGATTTACCAATCAACTCGAATTGACCGGCAAACTGAAAATCAGCCGTAAGAACATGATGCGGTTTATTGGCAGGGGTCTGAACACGCAAAATGAAATTGCCGAGAACATTTACATCTTCGACGCGCCGGAAATGGTTTGGGACGATGAGTACCTCGACAAATTGCATCAGGGGTTGATGAAGTACTTTGATTTAAGAGTTCGATTCAGTGAAGTGGAGTATACCCTGCGCATTATCGAGGACAATCTTTCTGTCTTCCGTGAAATCATGCATCAGCGCGAGAGTAGTTTGTTGGAGCGAATCATCATCATCCTGATCCTCGTCGAAGTGTTCGACCTGATCATCACCAAGATCTTCTAAGTTCACATGCGAAAGGAAATTTCTTTAGGTTTCGACATACAAGCCCAGCCTGATGAAGTTACCTGCGGCCCGACGTGTCTTCAGGCGTTATACAATTACTATGGTGACACCATTCCGCTGAAGCAGGTCATCAAGGAAGTAAAGCAGTTAAAGTTCGGCGGAACACTGGCCGTCATGCTCGGTAATCATGCCCTGCGCCAGGGATACAAGGCGCACATTTATACTTACAACCTGAATGTATTTGATCCAACCTGGTTTCAGCATTCTTCCAGGAAGATCATCCAATACCTTAAGCGCCAGATGAACTTCAAGCACAAGCGCAGAAAGCTGCAGGTGGCGTCGCGCGCGTACATTAAATTTCTGGAGTGGGGTGGCGAGTTGCATTATGCCGAACTCGATTCGGACCTGATCAAAAAATACTTAAAGCAATCCACGCCAATCTTAACGGGATTGAGCGCAACCTACTTGTATGGTACGGCGCGGGAAATTCCTCAATTCGATATTTACGATAGTATTAAAGGTGAACCGTCCGGGCACTTCGTCGTGATTACCGGGTATGACGAGGAAAAGGATTGCGTCTACATCGCTGATCCGATGGAACCCAACCCGCTGGGTAAAGGTCAGGTGTATACGGTTGGGTTCACGCGATTGATCAACAGCATCATGCTGGGTATCGTCACGTACGATGCAAACTTGCTGGTGATCGAACCAAAAAAACGAAACCGATGATTGTTATGAAGACCCTCTACCACTCATGCCGAAGTACATCATTGTAGAAAATCCCGACCACTGGCAATTCAGCCTTGATGATGTGGAAGTCATCAGTCCGGTTCGCTACATCTCCGATCAGGCCTACCAGGAGATGAAGGGGTTGAAGATCATCAACCTTTGCAAGTCGTACCAGTATCAAAGCATCGGTTACTACGTTTCGTTACTGGCCGAGGCGCGCAAGCATAAAGTGTTGCCGGGCATTTCAACGATACAGGATTTACGCTTTCCATCCATCCTGCGTGAAGACTCCGAAGATTTCCAGGATCTCATACAAACTTCTTTCAAAAACGAAACACGCGAGAAAGTGGAGTTTGATATTTATTTCGGAACGACGCAGGAGGAACATCTGAACAAACTGGCGCGCCAGCTGTTTCAGTACGTGCAGGCACCTTCCTTGAGCGCCACCTTCTCGCGGAAAAGCAAATGGGTATTACAAAGCGTGAAGCCGCTGAGTTTGGATGAAGTTCCGGAAGAGGACAAGCCACTGCTTCGAAAATCCGTGTTAAAATACCTCGAACGCAAACGCGATGTACGTCCGGATAAAAAGAAGTATGATCTGGCCATTCTCATTAACCCCGACGACCATTATCCGCCGTCGGATGAGAAGGCGATTCAGCGGTTTGTTAAGGCTGGCGATCAGGCGGGCTTCAATGTGGAGTTAATCGGAAAGAATGATTTTGGCGAGCTCATCCAATATGACGCCCTGTTTATCCGTGAGACGACCTTCGTAAACCACCACACCTTCAAGTTTGCCAAGAAAGCAAAGTCTCTTGGGCTGGCCGTCATCGACGATCCGGATTCCATCTTGAAGTGCACGAACAAGGTTTATCTGTACGAATTGCTGAATGCTAATAAGGTACCTACGCCGAAATCCTTCGTCATCAGCAAAGAGAACTACAAAACGCTTCCTGAGAAATTACCTTTCCCTTTTATTCTCAAACAGCCGGACGGAGCGTTTAGCAAAGGAGTTTTCAAAATCGCGACGGCCGAGGAATACAAACAAGTGTGCAGTACCATGTTCCAAAAGTCGGAGTTGGTGATCGCGCAGGAATTTCTTCCTACGCCATTTGATTGGCGGGTAGGCATCATTGATGGCCAGCCGCTGTATGTGTGCAAGTACTACATGGCCTCACAGCATTGGCAAATCGTCAACTGGACTTCGGATAAACAAGGCCAGGATGGTGACGTCGAATCGGTGGCTGTTGACCAGGCGCCCTCCGGGTTGATCAAAACTGCCTTGCGCGCTACTTCATTGATTGGCAAAAGTCTTTACGGTGTGGACATGAAAGAGGTGGAAGGCAAGTTTTATGTGATTGAAATCAACGACAACCCCAACATTGATGCGGGTGTGGAGGATAAAATTCTCAAAGACAAGTTGTACTCAGCTATAATGGATGTATTTTTAAATAAGATCAGACTAGACCGATAACCAATTTCGGATTTCTGGTTTCGGATTTCGCATTGAATCCGAAACCCGAAATTCGAAACCCGTAATCATCGTATGCAATCTCCGCTTCGCATTCACCTCTTCCAAGGCTACGGCGTCGAACTGGAATACATGCTCGTCGACCGCGATACGCTTAAGATCAGACCCATTACGGATGATTTGTTGAAAGCCGTGCTCGGCGAAGTCGGAAGCGACTACGAAAACGGCATGGTGACGTGGTCAAATGAATTGGTGCTGCACGTTGTCGAGTTAAAGTCGACGAAACCGGAAAGTAACTTCACTTCACTGGAGAATGAGTTCGTCGCCAACGTCCGGCGCATCAACAATCTTTTGTCGCCGTGGAATGCGATGCTTATGCCAACAGCCGCGCATCCATTCATGGATCCTATGACGGAGACAAAACTCTGGCCCCACGACAACAACGAGATCTACGAAATCTATAACCGGATCTTCGACTGCCGCGGACATGGTTGGTCTAATTTGCAGAGCACCCACCTCAATCTTCCCTTTTACGACGACGAAGAGTTTGCCAAGCTTCACGCTGCGATTCGTTTGGTGCTTCCCATTTTGCCGGCGCTATGCGCGAGTTCACCCATCCTCGACGGACAACTCACCGGGCTTCGCGACGCGCGTTTGAAATTTTACAAAACCAACCAATCCCGCCTGCCCTCGATCACGGGAAAGGTTATACCGGAAGCCGTTTTTTCCAGGAGGAATTATATCAATCTCATTTATGAAAAGATCAAGGCGGATATCGTGCCGTTTGACTTGACGAATCTTCTTGATCCGATCTGGGTAAACTCGCGCGGCGCCATTCCGCGGTTTGATCGCGGCTCGATTGAAATCCGGGTAATGGATATCCAGGAATGCCCAGCGGCCGACCTGGCCATCGCGACGCTGGTGATTGAAACAATTAAAGCGCTCGTGCACGAGCAGTTTATTTCTTGCGAGCAGCAAATGAAATGGAAGACTGAGTCTCTTGTGCCGCTGTTTGATCAGACGACGGAGAAGGCCGAAGGAGCAGTGATTGACAACGCGGAATATCTTGCCTTGTTTGGAATGCCGGGCAAAAAGGCGAACGCCGGAGAACTTTGGTGGTTCATTTGGGAAGTACTCAGTCGGTCGGCAAGCTCACTGCAAAAGTGGAAGAGCGAGACGGAAACAATCCTGCGCGAAGGATCCCTGTCATCGCGCATTCTAAGGGCTATAGGACCTACGATAGACCGCGATAAGGTCGTTGGAGTCTATAAGAAGCTTAGCGGCTGCCTCGACCAAAACAAGGTCTTTTTGCCCTAAATCAGGGTTAATCGTCATCTGTACAATTAAATCGGTTACCTCACTTTTTGAGCTGAAAACAGCTACTTTTTAAAAAATTAGATGTTACTGGCGACCATTAAATGCAATCGGTTGCAAAATTCAATAATGTTTCGCACCTTTAAATAACAGATTACTGGTCTGCAACCTTTCGATGTAGCGATACTAGAAAGGAGTATTAATTTGGGTTATGTTTCCGTTGGGTGAGGACCCAACGGAAATTTTTTTTAGGGCAGCTTTGCTGCTAATCTTTTCTTCGCTCACCGTCCACCATTCGCCAAATCTTTAGCGGGTTGTCATTCTTCAGTTCATCCGGTAGGAGGAACGATGGGAAATTCTGATAGCAGACGGGCCGTGCAAAACGTGTGATCGCGAGTGTACCCACAGACGTGGTCCGACTGTCAGATGTTGATGGATAGGGGCCGCCGTGCACCATCGCGTGACACACTTCAACGCCGGTTGGATATCCGTTAATCACCAGCCTTCCGACTTTTTGTTCCAACACGGCGATCAGGTCAGCATAATTTTTCAGATCGTCTTCTGTCCCATGAATAGTCGCCGTTAAATGGCCGCCCAACTTGCTCGCCGCTAGTAGTAGCTCATCTTTACTTTTTCCGGAAATGATCACGGAGGAAGGGCCAAAGACTTCTTCTTCTAAAAGGGTCTCCGACAAAAATGAATTGACATCCGAATGTAGAATGTGAGCCGAAGCGTCATGATTCGTTTTCTCATCCTTGGCTTGCGCTAAAACCTGAACACCTTTTGCATCCTTTAATTTCGCCAATCCTCTTTTAAAATTGTTTCGAATGTCACCCGTAAGCATCACACCAGGATCCATTACTTTAATGGCATCGCTTAGCGTCGATTTGAATTTCCTTTCGTCATCGGATTGTTGCAGGAAGACCAAGCCAGGATTAGTACAGAACTGTCCCACGCCCAACGTCACGGATGCTGCAAAATCTTTGGCGATGGTTTCTGATTTTTCCCTCAGAATTCCCGGAAGAATGAAAACAGGATTGGTACTTCCCATCTCCGCATAAACTGGAATAGGCTCCGACCGTTTAGCGGCTTCATCAAACAAAGCTTTGCCACCGCGAAATGATCCGGTGAATCCAATGGCTTTGATCATCGGATGCCGGACAAGCGACAATCCCACCGCGGTAGATTTTCCCTGCACCATCGAGAAGGTTCCTTCCGGCATTCCACTTTTTCGAACCGCCTGTTGAATGGCATACCCAACACGCTCGCACGTTCCGGGATGCGCGGGGTGAGCCTTCACCACCACGGTACAACCAGCAGCCAAAGCGGAAACCGTATCGCCACCCGCCACCGAAAATGCCAGTGGAAAATTGCTGGCGCCAAAAACGCCAACCGGTCCGAGCGCCCGTTGCATGCTTCGAACATCTGGTTTCGGAACAGGCTTGCGTTCAGGATCTGCGTTGTCGATGCGCGCATCTACCCACGATCCGTCGCGCAACAGACTGGCAAATAGTTTCAGTTGATTTACTGTTCTGCCGCGCTCGCCAATCAATCGCGCTTCCGGCAATCCGGTTTCCTGCATGCACCCCTGGATCAGATCATCGCCGAGCGCGATAATCTCATCCGCGATACTATCCAGGAAGGCAGCTTTTTCGTTTCCGCTTTTGGTTCGGTAGCTTTTGAATGCCTGAACGGCGAGCGCGATCGCTTTGTCAATTTCACTCGCAGTCGCTTCTTTGAATGCGGTAGTCAGTTGTGCGCCGCTACCTGGATTGACTGCGTAAAAGCTGTCTTGGCCTTCCCCTGAAAAGGAGGCGCCGATAATATTCTTTCCTGTTAATTCCATGATGATTCTAACCTACGGTATTGATCAACGTTCCGATGGGTCCGATGGTAATTTTTATTTCATCGCCGTGTTGCAACGTAAACTCGTTCGAGGGGACGATGCCGGTGCCCGTCATGACCAGGCAGCCGTGGGGAAAAGTACATTCTCTGTATAAATAGGAAACCAGTTCGGTCAACTTCCTTTTCATTTGGCTGATCTCAACGTTTCCCGAGAACACACTGCTTCCGCTTCTCCGGATCTCAATGGAGATTAATGTATTTTCCGGCAGCGGTTTATCCGTCACGTAAATGCACGGGCCGATCGCCGCACTGCGATCGTATGTTTTTGCCTGCGGGAGGTACAAAGGGTTTTCTCCTTCAATACTTCTTGAGCTCATGTCGTTCCCCACCGTGTATCCAACGATTTTTCCTGAGGAGGTAACACACAAGGTCAGTTCAGGTTCCGGAACATCCCAGGTTGAATCTTTCCGGATAGCAACCTTATCGCCTGATCCAACGGCGCGTTGTGCCGTTGCTTTAAAGAAAATTTCCGGGCGGTCCGCTTCGTACACGCGCGCATAGAATTCGCTTCCGCCTGAGTTCTTCGATTCTTCCTGCCGCCCGACTTTGCTCCGAAGGTAGGTAACACCACAAGCCCAGATTTCCTGACTTTGAATCGGCGGCTGAAGAGAACCTGTGATGTGATTTTTAGCCGAAGCATCAGCTGAATTTTTCTGACTGATGTCCGACAGTTTTTGAAAAAGGTTGTCGTCGTTTACGAAGGTATCCCAATCGGCCTGAATAGCATAGAATGCATTGTTGTTCTCGAGGACGATACCTTTTTTTGTTTTGTACAATTTCATGAGGAAGAAGGAGGGTTAGGGTTTGGTTTTTATTTCTTGCCTTCGGCGACTTGTAGCGCCTGTGTGGTCGTGTAATACTTCGTGATCATATTCGGCACTTCCCAATCCGGCATATCCTTACTGTTCAGGTATTCCAGGAATTTTTCAGTGACGCGCGCAAAGTGCGCTTCATGCCCTTCGTGATATTTCTCGGGAATATTTACCGCCCACCCTGTGTCCGTTTTGCTTACATCAACGCCGGGATATTTTTCCTGAATGGCTTTAAGGTTATCCATCACTTGCAGTTCATACAAGTTATCCGGATTGATTGGCTCGATGTATAAAACGGGTTTGAAATTTTGCTCTGCGCCCTGGCGGATCACCAGGTTTGCTTTCGTTCCGCGCATGATGGAATAGTGTGTGTCGCCTGTCCCTTCCGGTGCTTTGTATCGCCAGATCACCGATGTCTTCGCGTGAACTCCTTTTAATTGATAGTTGATTTCACCGTTGGAAAAAACGCGCAACGTATCGTTCACCACATTTTTGGTGAGATAGTCCGGAAGGCTCTCTATTTTAGTGATGGCCTTGAATTCGTCTTGCGTCATTCCTGTTGACCAGCGTTTCGCGGAATGGATCTGAACGTCGCTTACCTCAAGGGTCTGATCAGGAAAACATTCCCACTGCACGAGGTCGACTAAATGCGTCATTACATCAACAATCCCTTCGCCTTGCTGCGCAGCATCCAGAAACCACGCGGGACGTGTCAATACATTGCCGGCGACGTACTTATAAAAATGGTGCACGCTTTCCTTGGTGATTGCGGGGTTTTCCGGCGTTCCTTTTTCCAGCTCACCGAACACATCCGGGCGCTGCGCAAATTCACGTTGCAGAACAGTCGTGATCTCAAATCGCTCCGTCATGATATCGTACAGCAACAAGTTCTTTTGACGGGCAACGTCAAATGCTTTCTTCAGCATTTCGAAATCGTCGGTGTTGATCACCATGGGTTTGTCGGCCAAAACATTTAACCCAGACTCCAGCGATTTTAAGATGTATTCTGTTTTCTTTTGATTGTTTCCGGACAGCACGACAACGTTTCCCTTTTTCTCAGCGACCATCTTTTCAAAAAAGTCAGGGCCGGTATAGATTTCTTCTTTCCACCGGGTCGCATCCTTTTCTCGCGTGTTGAACGATTGAATTCTATCGAGGTGAAGTTTGAGATCGTTGCCTTCAGGAGCATACACCTGTACAATCGAATCGACACCAGGGTACATTGACTTCTGAACCAGCGCCGCGTGAAAGTGACCTGGATCCAGGGTGATCAACCGTACTTCTTGAGGCTTATCCGTTTCGCACGACATGAAAGTCAACAAAGTGAGGAATGTAAAGGTAAGTATTGGTCTCATGCGCGTGATCGTTCGATGTACTTAAAAAATTATTCCCATTGAATGGCAAAGTAGCTGCAGGCGCCTGCGCCATCATTCTTCAACCCATGGAGCAGTCCTGTTGGAACGTAGAGCGCATCGCCCGCCTGCGCTTTGTAAGATTTCTCTCCGATGAGCATGTCTACTTTTCCATCCAATATCAGAATGATTTCTTCTGAACCATGAGTATGCGGCGCATGACTACTGAATCCTTCCTTGAGGGTGGTGACGTGTATCTCGAATCGCTTGGTCATCGCCGTGGGACGTTCGAAGTAAGGACGAACGCCTCCGCGCTCATGCGCGTTGAATGGAATTTTGTTCCAGTCTTTAACGAACGACCCGCCCGCAGCTTCTCCCCTTTTTACATCAATGGTGTACTTCGTACGGTAAGCCATCAGGTGGTAAAGACATTCTTCGCTTCCCTGATTTTGAAGAGCATAGGCTCCCGAGGGCATCACCATCGCGAGGCTTCCTTTACCCAGCGTCCACGTTGAATCGTTCAGTTGGATCGACAGGCTTCCTGACTTTATCAACAGCAAATGCTCTTCGTCTGCCGGTACTTTGATTTTCTTTTTCTCACCCGCCTTGAGTTTGTTGCTACTCAACTCAACGAAACTTAAATCGCGTCCGCTGCCCGACAGCATCACGGCGCTTTTCTTATCCGGTGAATGCCAGGAATAAGTCCCGGCTTCCACCGGTTTTATTTGCGTCGACGCGACAAATGGTAAAAGGACAAGAAGATAGAGCGATTGTTTGATCATGAGTTATTCTTCTTTTTCAAAACATAAGGTGCGCGCTGGGTGCGCGCGAGCATTTTGCTCGCTTCGTCATCATTCTTGAATTGTTCCTTATCGGGATCCCAGAAGATTTTACGATCGAGTTTCATGGCGATGTGATGCAGCAAGCATGCTGAGCATGAACGGTGAGCAACTTCGGCCGGCGCAATTGGTTCTTTGCGGGTCTCCACACACCATAGCCAATTGCCGTGATGATCGTCGCTTTTATACAGGTGTACTTCGTTTGGCCCGATCACCGACTGAATGATTTTTGGATCACTGGCAGTTAGTGGTTCTGTTGCACCTCCGGCCATCGGATCAGAAGAAGTTGCCCGGTAGGCCCCGCGTGTAACGAAAATCCATCCGTCTGTTCCTTCGAACTTGATTCCATTGGGAAGTTCATTGCTCACCACCATGTGAACGCCATTGGCATAAAGGGCTTCGGTCGTAAATATGCCATGAACATCCCACAAGCCAGATTTTGGAAATTCAGCGTGTCCCCAGATTTCTATCGGACCCGTGTGTTCAGTATTCATTCCCCAATGGGCGCAGTCGATGTGATGCGAGCCCCAGCCGGTGATCATTCCCGCGCCGAATTGTTCGCACCGCAACCACCCAGGTCTTCCATAGTCTGCTTGCGGGTGAACTCTTTTTTCCGTGTAGTAAACCGACGGCGTTGAGCCCAACCACATATCATAATTGAGGTTCGCCGGTATTGGCATTTCCGGTTCTTCCTCTCCTGAGGGATCGCCCGGCAATCCGACGTATACTTTCTTTAATTGCCCTATGCGACCATTGCGCACGAGTTCCGCGGCATATCTGAATTGCTCGGAAGAACGTTGTTGGCTACCGATCTGAAAAATCCGTTTTGATTTTTTTACAGCATTACTCAGCGCTCTTCCTTCAGCAATGGTAAGGGATGTGGGTTTCTGAAGGTAAACATCCTTGCCGGCTTCTACAGCGTGGATAGCGTTCAGTGCGTGCCAATGATCAGGTGTGCTGATCACCACGGCATCCACATCTTTATTCTGAAGGAGTTCACGATAGTCACTGTACACTTTTACGCCGTCATACGGTTTACCAGTTTTCTCGGTGTAGTATTGGTTCACCAATACCTTGGCATCCGCCGCACGTTTGGAATCAAGATCGCATACCGCCATCACTTTTGCAGTATCATACTTCCAGATGCCAGGTAGATCGTGGATACGTGAAATTCTACCGGTTCCGATCGCACCAACATTAATGCGATTGCTGGGCGAATTCTTACCGAACACGGAAGATGGTACGATCGAAGGGAAGCCCGTAACCGCCACAGCGGATAACAGCGCACCTTTCTTCAGAAAATCCCTGCGAGAATTTTTGATGTTGTTGTTCTTGTTCATGGCGAAGTTGATTTATGGGAAAGGTTATTTAATAGCGAATAGGATCATCTTTTGTTTTAGCGTACGATTTCTTAAAGTCAGGCTTTGTTGATTGCTGCGCGACAAATGCAATGCCCTGGAAGATGTGTTGCATGTAGGTTGGATCGGAGTAATCCTTCTTGTCATGACCCAGGGCTGTGATCCAAACTGTTCCGCCATCGTACTGCTGCGTCCAAACGGCCGGGTACAGTTCGAAGAATGGTTTAGCGGAAGCGTTTATCCTTTCATTTTCATTTTCCTTGGCAACCAGCGTGGTCAGGTTGTGCGCCATAATCGTCTTGATGCCCGGATATATTTCTTTCATGAAGTAGCACTCATCTTCTTTCTCCCATGTTTTCGGAAATCCCGTAACCGTGGGATGCTGCGCATCAATGACCTGAATCTGATATTTCTGAAAGGTGGGATGCCACTCAAATGTTCCACCCAACAGGTTCTTGAACCACCTCCAGTTTCGCTCGGTGCCAACCACGGAATGAATGCCGACGAAACCTCCACCACCTTCAATGAATTGACGGAAGGCCAGGCGTTGGTCGTCGCTGTCGAATACATCGTTGTTGGTGCTGGCGAAGATGAGCAGGTTAAATTTTTTCAGGTTCTCAGTAGTAAATATGACTGGGTCTTCGCTCGCCTCAACCGTAAATCCTTTTTCCTTCGCCAATTGCTGAAGGCTGGCAATGGCTGAGGGAATATTTTCATGCACATACCCTTTGCCATTCTTGGTGTAAACAAGAGCATGAATTTTCTTCCAGTCTACTTTGCCGCCCTTGGATTGTGCAGGCGATAAAGTAAATGACAATAAGAAGAGGAGAAACAGGAATATATTTTTTTTCACGGTGGAATTCAGATTTAACATGCTGTCTTATTTTACAATTACTTTTGGCAGCGTCGTGTAGTTGTTCCAGGCGCCTTCCGCTTTCTCTTTGGTGAACTTTCCGTTGAACACGATCAGCCGGTACTTCAGCGTATACTTTTGCCCGGGGACAAGGTCCCAGTCTTTATTTTTTGTTGGCGAGAAATTGGCGAACATATCGCCACGGTTGTATTGATTCTCCGGCCAGATTCTCAAGGGCTCGGGGTGGTTGTAGTTTGTAGGATACGACATCATCACGGCACCAGCGTAGTCGTTGCTTACCGCGCCCTGCACGATGCACCAACGGGCGGTTGAGCCATCGGCTTGTTTTCGGTTTTTACCTTCCGACGTAATGACTTCGCTGTTGGTATTATTCCATTCTTCTGTTGTACGCCAGCCGAATCCTCCATATCGGTATTCAAGCAACGTCACAGGATTTTCAGTCGCGCAATTCAGCTGCGACGTAAAATCGACGATGTAATAATCCTGGTTAGCTTCCGGTCTATACACGCGAATCGTTTGAAGCTCATTTATCGCCACCTCCTCAGGCGCTCCTTTCTTGGTTACCACATGTTCGTGCACCACCTGGAACTCTGAAAATACCGGACCGCTTGTCGTCGACACGAATTTTGAAAAGCGTACCGTACCTTTGCGATCGCCGATATTCCAGAAGTCGACCGTGTCACCTTTATAAAGAACATGCGTCCACGGATTCCACAATCCATAATGGTGGTAATGATCTTTTGGCTGAATGCGTGTAAGCTCTTGTCCGTGTGGCGACCAAAGCGGATGAATAAATCCACTCTTCCTATAGGCTGTGTCTACACCGGCGGGCGGATAAATGGTCGCGTAGTAATAGCGCAGTAAATTTTTGTCGCCAGACTGGACGGTAAGATACTTTGACTCAACTTTTGCAACGATGTTGTTTTGTTTGGAGGGAGCGCTTTTTGTGAGTTCGTAAATTTTCTTCTTCTGCCCGCTGTTGCCTTTCACAATCCAACTGATCGTGCGCGGACTTCCCGGCGTGATTTGAAAAGGAATTGCTATTCTCGAGTTCCCCTGAATTTCAACGAGTGAGAGCGCAGTGTCCGAAAGAAAGGTAACACCATCGAGCGACATGTTGATGGGCACGTCGGTGTCGCTGGGAACCTTGGTAGGTTCGACTTCGAACGTTGCGATTTTTTGAGCCTGAGTTTTCAGCGCCGTGAGCATTAAGAGCAGTAAAAGGTACTTACGAATCATAATCAGTAGTTTCAAAAGTTGCTATTTCATTGGTGAGTTTGCGCGGCGTTCAACACGGCAAACAAATTGAAAGTTGCTACGCAAAAATTAAATCTCCGTCTGCCACTGTGCTGGAGAAGGACTGTTGGAAAATGAATATGATGATCGGTCTTTTTCATTTCTAATCGAACGCATTACAGGTCGGTCTTGAACGGCGACGCCGGCAATCCCTCTTTATTGTACAGGTTTGCGCCCTCCGGATTGTCGGCCCAGGCGTAACGCACCGCGACTGGTTTTTTTATTTCATCGTTCCAGACCACGACAGTGTTCCCCTGGATCTCCGCATTAGCCCAAACAAATTTTTTGTCGGAGCCGGCAATAGCAAAATACTTTAGTTTGGCACCACCTTTAGATTGCAATCCACTGCCCGTGTTAGAAAACGACAGGATTACTTTATTGCCCTTTACTTTGTGCGAAGTGTACAACGGACCAGCCGGCACTATTTTCTTGTTGCCATAAGCCAATGCCTCCGCTTCCAGCGCCAATCGTTTCCCGACATCTTGTTTGTTTAACGGATGAATATCATTCCATTCGCCGATATCGATGATAACCGCCATTCCGGTGTTTGGCAGTGCCAAGGTCTTCCGTTGTGCGTCTCGAAGTTCGGCCCATTCACTTTCCGATGGCTGCGACTGCGGGTCCATGAAGTTTGCCAGTTGAACGAACAGGAATGGAAAATCTCCCTGTGCGAATTTTGTTCTCCAGTTTTTGATCATCGCCGGAAACAACGTTTCGTATTGTTTTGACGCACGCGTGTTCGACTCGCCCTGATACCAGATGACACCTTTGATGGGATAATTCAGGAGCGGCGATATCATGCGATTGTAAAGACCTGATGGTTTCCACCGGACGGTGGTACCACCTTCGAGCGGCGACATCGTTGCACCCAGCGCCATCTTCCAAGTGCCTTTCAAATCGATGGTGTCTTGACCGGTAGTAAGAAAGTAAGGTTTATCAGGTACGAACCCGCCTTTACCTCCAGAGTTGATGACGCGAATGGCGACGATGTTTTCTCCTTCTTTTAAAACATCCGCACCGAATTCATATTTGCGCGGTGGATATTGATATCCGGTGGTACCTACAAATTTTCCATTGAGGAAAACTGAATCGGCGTCGACAATTCTGCCCATCCAGATCTTGCCAGGTTTGCCAACCATCGCAGCGGGTACATTGATTTTTTTTCGGAACCAAACGGATCCATTTACTTTTCCAAGCGTACCGTCGGCCCAGTATCCGGGAATAGCTGTTTCAGTCCAGTCGGCGTCGGAGAAATTAGGATCCTTCCACCTCGACAGACCTTTGTCTTTTGAATTCAACTCGGCGTACCATTGGTTGGACCGATTCCGGTCGGCGGTTTCAATATCCGTGATGACTTTGTCGTCCTTAAATTTTTGTGCTTCCTGGTACAAATCAGGATATGCCTTCAGGGCATCCTGACTCATCCATGCTTCGGCAGGAGAGCCGCCGAGCGCAGCATTGATCAATCCAATCGGCACGCGATGCTTGTCGTATACTTCCTTTGCGAAAAAGTATGCCACAGCAGAGAAGTCCATAATATTTTTTGGATTGGCTGATTTCCAACTTCCGTCGTCGAGGTCGTTGTATTCTTTTTTGAAATCGTACTTGTCGGCCACAAGAAATTGACGGATGTTCCTGTTCTCGGACTCCTTGATCACGTCGGGATACTTATCGCGTGCACGCGTGAAGTTAAGTTCCATGTTCGACTGTCCAGAGCAAATCCACACATCCCCAACCAATACATCGTTCACGACGATGGTGTTGCTGGCGGTGACAACAAGATTATGCGGACCGCCTGCTTTCTGAGGAGGAAACGTCACAGACCATTGACCATCCGGCGCAGCCTGCGTTGTGAATGTTTGACCAAAGAATTTTACAGAGATTTTCTCCGCAGGCGCGGCCCATCCCCAGATCTTTACACGCTGCTCTCGCTGAATAACCATCCCGTCGCTGAACAGACGTGGCAGTTTCACTTGGCCATTGGTAAGGGAGTATCCCAGTAAGAGTAGTAGGGTTAAGGTACGCTTCATGAATAGATTCACAGTTTATAGTTGACAATGGGCAATAAGCATCCCGATAGCTATCGGGAGACAATATCTGGTTGATGTTATTAGAATCGTTGTCTCCCGACAGCTATCGGGATGTCAACTGATTATTCGCATGCTAAAATTTCACCACCGCCTCATAAGCTTTCTTCTGTTTCAAGTCCTTGTCGAACAAAAGCGGATAGTCTTTTCTTCCTCGCACTGGAAAATTGTCGAGCCAGCTTCTGCGGTCAGAAACATTCCAGAAAGTTACGCCGGAGATCGAGGCTTTATGTTTTCGAAAAAGCTCGAAGCACATTTTATAAACGGTTAGCTGTTGTGTTTCGCGTTCTTCCGTAAACGTTGTGTTTTCATCCACTGTTTTGCGTTCGCGGGCGTTGTGCTCTTTGGGATAAACTGAAATGTCCAATTCAGTGATCTGCAACTTAACGCCTGTTTGAGCAAGTCGCGCGAGGGTGCTGTCGAGTTGTGCGCGTGAAGGTTCGTTCACCGCCCAATGCCCTTGCAGTCCGATACCGTGTATCGGAACGCCGGCATCCTTCAGTCCTTTCACAAGCTTATAGATCTTTTCGCGCTTGGTCGCGCTGATCTCGTTGTAGTCATTATAGAATAGCAACGCATTTGGATCGGCCTCGTGCGCATACTGAAAAGCTTTGGCGATATATTCTTCGCCGCAGATCTTAAGCCAATCAGAGTTGCGCAGGTATTCGTCCTTGCTGTCAGAGATGGCTTCGTTCACGACATCCCACGCGTATATCTTTCCCTTATACCGCGTAACGACAGCCGTGATGTGATCTTTCAATCGTTGAAGCAATACTTCTTTTGTCACCGGGTTGCCTGCTGCGTCGGTGAACATCCATTTCGGTGCTTGATTGTGCCAGCACAACGTGTGCCCGCGAAGCTTAAGATTATTTTTTTGCGCGAAGGCGACGATGGAATCTGCGTTGGCCCAGGCGTACTCGTTTTCTGTTGGGTGAATTGGACCCATCTTCATGGCATTTTCCGCCGTCAAACTGTTGAACTGACTGAGGATGAGTTGGGCTTCATCCGTTCGCAAGTTTCTCGGCGTGACGGCCGCACCGATCGGAAAGTAATTTTTGTAATAGTCTTTCAATCCCTTGTCCGACTTTTGCGCCAGCATCGGTAGAGAAACAAAAATCAGAACGGTAAGGACAGGGATATTTTTTCTCATGCAGGCCTATTTTTTGGTTTTGGATTCTTGACGGCGAAAACTTTCAGGAGGTCCAAGGTAGCTGGGCTTCATGCCTGTAGTTTCGACCACAAGTTTTTGCAGCACCACACCGGAGTCCACCATCCAGAATTTTACGGTGTGTTGGCCGGGCTTGGAAAGCTGATGAGTCGAAACTTTTTCGATGATGTTGTCGGCTACCCATTTCATCCACGTGGCATTGGTTCGACCCTGGTGCATGTTGATGATCTGCGGCGCCTCGTCGTCAATGGAGATCGCATAGCGGAGTCCTTCGCTTCCGTTATAATTTAAGGTGGGCGAGAAGTACGTGTGTATTTTCACGTCGCCACCGGAGAAGGTATACATGGAGTATTCCAACCGTGGACTATTTCCGCCGGGCTCTACGGATGGTGCTGTCACCGGGAAAGTCGTGATAGCGGATCCTGTTTTGCCGAGGTCGGGAATAACTTTCCAGGAAACGGCTGGCGTGTTGACTTTGTTGGTGAAATGATCTGCCCCCATGGATACATAGCCATCGCTCTCGACAAAACCATTGACTTTTGTCGGGGTAGGCGTGGCGGGATTGTTTGCACGAACGGCAACGGTGACAGACTTTCCATTCTCTTGCGCAATGGTGAGGGTACCTTGCTGATTTCCTTTCGGAATTTTTTTCCAATCGACCGTTACTTCGATCCGTTGTTCTTTGTCAACCTTTCCTTGCGCGGCACTCACCTTTATCCAGGGAGCGCTGGTCTTGATCGAAAAATTAAACGGCGCTTTTCCCTTGTTGAAGAGATCGATGTAGCGCGATTGCTGATTGTAAACATCGAAGTCGGGAATTGTGGCAGCCGAAGTCTCCGACGGCCACGCCTTGTCAGAACCTTCAATGGCAACGCCGAGTGTTGGGTCAGCAAGGGGTTCATACGCTTTCACCTCAGGCAGTACATCTTTCTCTGGTTGCTGCCAATAGGTGTAGCTGATGTGCGTTTGATCCATCATGTGATTCCATTTCCCACCGGCGATGTCTTTGTTGTATTGTTTGGAAAGTTCTGCATCCTTGCTGAACAACGCTTTCGCTTTTTCAGCGAGGTCATTTGTCGATGCCCGACCTTGTTGAGCGTACAGTCGGTTACGCGCAACGGTCACCCACAACTCAAGGTGATTGGCACTGGCTTTTACAGGATGAAGTACCAGTTGGAAGTACGCATCTTTATATTCCGGCGATAACGCAGCGTTGACCTTTTCAGCCCGAACCACCAACGCATGGTAGTCAGTCAATACTTTTTCTGCTTCGCGGTAATGGGTCAGGCTATACGTTTCAGCGGAGAGAAGTTCAGGTTTCCTTCTCCCATTATATTTGGAATAGAGCGAGATGATGTCACCGATCTCGGCAGCATGGGTATTTCCAAATTGACCTGCAGCCCATTGTCTTGTATAGTCATCGAGGTTGTCGGGATTCCAAAGCTCAGGATTCCACGCATAGTCGAGGAAGAATTCGATGGGGAATTCTACGGGTTTGATATCTCCGACATTCACAATCCAGATGCGGTTGGCGCCATACTGATACGCCATGTGCATCTGTTCATACACACGCGCGATAGGATTCGTATTCACCCACTTATAGTTTCTCGGATCACCTACATAGTCGAAGTGATAGTAGATGCCGTAGCCTCCCGTGCGCAAGCTGTCTTCTACTTTCGGCAGTTTCCGGATGTTGCCCCAGTTGTCATCGCATAAGAGAAGCGTAACGTCGTCGGGTGTGCGCATGCCTTTATCGTAGTAGTCTTGTACCTCTTTATAGAGCGCCCACAGTTGCGGGGTTTGTTTGATGTCTTTGCCGGTGATGTTCGTAATCATTTCGCGCTGGTCTTTCACAATGCGTTGCAGCAACGCGATGTTGGTGTCTTCGGTCATCGCCATGTCGCCGTCACCGCGCATACCGAGTGAAATGATGGTCTCGCGGTCACCCATGCGTTCGATACCTTTCTTCCAGAATTCGCGAAGGGTCGCTTCGTTCGTGTCGTAATTCCAGGGACCTTTTCCGGTCTTCCGCCATTCTGCATGCGCGCGGTTCATGGGTTCGTGATGGGTGGTTCCCATAACGATTCCATATTCATCGGCAATTTTTGGATTGAGGGTGTCATCGCTGTTGAAGCTGGCCCACCACATGGCAGGCCAGAGGTAGTTGCCTTTCATGCGAAGGATGAGCTCAAATACTTTTTCATAAACCTGATGATTGAATCCACCATATTTTTCAACGGCCCAACGTCCCAGCGCGGGCTCTTCGTCGTTGATAAAAATTCCACGATACTTCACCGGTGGTTCGCCTTGAACGTAACGACCGGGTTGAATGTATAAGCTGGATGATTTCTTCGGTGGTACATCCGCCCACCAATACCACGGCGACACGCCGATTTGTTTGGAGAGATCGTAGATACCGTAGATGGTGCCGCGCTTGTCGCTTCCGGCAATAACGAGTGCACGTTCAACGCCGTCCATAGGTTTATCGATGACGGTTGTGACGAATGACTCCCACTTTCCTTTAACGTCCGAGACCTTTAGCTTGCCCTTGCTGATGAGTTCATCAATGATTTCACTTTTGCCGATCGTTCCGATCAGTACAACTTCCTTTCCGGAAGGTTTTGAAGACAACAATTGAGGCTTCGTGTTGGTAACGCGTTCGATGTCTTGTTGAAGATCCCCGGCAGCCCTCAGTACGCCTGGATAATCGTTGTCGCTCGTAAAGAGTGAAGTTGGTTTAGCGGGTTCCACTAAAGGAAAGGAACCTTCGCGTTTTGTTGTGACATAGTTGATCTGCGCCTGTGTTCCGATGACGGTAAAGACCAGCGCAATTGAAAAGCAAAAAATAGAAAGCGTTCTCTTCATAGGTGGGATTTTGAGGAATGGTGTGCTCATAACCAAGGTATGACTATTGAAGTAATGCAGGATTCAAATTTCCAGTACCACTATTGTATTTGATGTGGACGGGTCGACTTGCAAAAGCTAGCTACATCAGCAAAGACTGTCCTGATTATTGGCGCATGGTCAATATGATATAGGTACCAACATGGATATCAAACAGCGTTGTCGCGTTATTGATCATCTTGCTGGACAGCGTTTTACGAAGGATTTTTCCTCTTAACAAGGTTGCCCTAAGTCGGCAGATCCACCCCAAAGAGTACTAAGGTCAAAGATTCAAATAAAAATTGCAACCGATTGCAAAGAATAATTTAATTAATATTTACTTTTGGGCCATTGGACGTGAATTCTACAAGTGCAACCGATTTGAATAATGCTTCCCTGCTGACTTCGGCGGCCGCAATGGAATTCTGATGCATACTTGTATTTTCACATCTTAAAAAATCGACAACACAGCTCCATGCGTGCCCACAAAGAGATAACGATCTATGATATAGCGGAGGCTTTAAACCTATCGCCCGCCACCATCAGCCGCGGACTCAAGGATCATCCCGCTATTCGGAAAGACACGCGAAAGCGAATTGTTGAAAAGGCGCGTGAGCTGGGCTATCAGCACAATTCCTTTGCCAGCAGCCTTCGCCGGAACAAGACCAACACCATCGGTGTCATCGTTCCGCGACTGAATAGTTATTTCATGTCAACGATCATTGCTGGTATGGAGCGCGTGGCCAATAATGCAGGCTATAACCTCATCATCTCCCAGTCGATGGAATCGCTGAAGAAGGAGATTGCTAACGTAAATACTTTATTCAACAGCCGTGTCGATGGATTGTTAGCATCGCTCGGTTACGAAACCGAAGACATTGCTCATTTTGAAAGTCTGATCAACAAGGGAATACCTTTGATTTTCTTCGATCGCGTTTTCGAGCATCCGAAGTGTACCAACATTATTATTGACAACTACAAAGCCGGATACGAAGTCACCAGCCATTTGATTGGGCAGGGATGCAAGCGCATCGTGCACATTTCGGCGAGCCAGAAAAGAAATGTTTATGCCGATCGTCTGCGAGGATATAAGCATGCTTTGTCTGATCACGGCATCGCTTACGATGAATCGCTGGTGTTCGTCAATAATCTCAGCGACCAGGCCGGGGTAGAGGTGTCCAGCGCTATTTTGAAAATGGATCCACTTCCCGATGGAATTTTCTCTTCCAACGATGCGTGCGCGGTAAGTTGTATCCGCGAACTGAAACAGGCGGGAATAAAAATACCGCAGGAGATTGCCGTCGCCGGATTTAACGATGATCCGCTGTCTAAGGTGATCGAACCCAATCTCACCTCGGTGCGATACCCCGGAGAAGAAATGGGGGAGATGGCGGCATCAACCTTGATCAGAAGACTTGATCGCCTGGAAGGCGTTAACCTGAACACGATCGTTCTCAAGCATAACTTAATTATCCGGGAATCATCTAAACGGACCGACTCTTAAATTATAGAACGTTGTCAGACGTTGGCCCACGACTGTCGGTCACACCATTTCTCAAAACATTTGTATGGGTAAAGCATCAAACGAAAAAATTGCTCTGATCACCGGTGGCGCCTCAGGTCTTGGATTGGCGATGGCCGAAAAATTTGTGGCACAGAATATCTTCACCATTGTGGTTGGCCGCAACGAAGAAAAACTGGCGGCCGCACGCGCGAAGCTGGGCGATTTGTGTCTTACCATGGCCGTTGACCTGAACGAACTAGACAGCATACCTGGTTTTGTGAAGCGCATTGTTGATTTGTACGGTCGCATTGATATCCTGGTGAATAATGCAGGGATCAACATGAAGAAGAATTTTGCCGAAGTTACTGACGCCGACTTCATGAAGATCATTCAAACTAATCTCACGAGCGTCTTTACCCTTTCTCGTGAAGTGGCAAAGGCTATGGTGCAAAATCAACGTGGCGTGATCATCAATATCAGTTCCATGGCTGCCCACTATGGAATCCCAAAGGTTACGGCATACACCGCATCGAAGTCGGCTATTGAAGGCATGACGCGCAGCATGGCGGTGGACTTATCACCACTCGGCGTAAGAGTCAATTGCGTCGCGCCTGGATTTATAGAGACCAATATGTCTGCCGCTGCCCTGAACAGCGATCCTGACCGGAAGAATCGCGTGCTACAACGTACGCCGATGGGAAAATTGGGCAAGCCTTGCGATGTAGCCAGCGCCGTATACTTCCTGTCTTCCGACGAAGCATCCTTTATCACTGGCGCGGTCCTGCCGGTCGACGGCGGGAACTCCATCGGATTCTAAAAATTCATTTCCTTAAATCTTGCGGGTTGAATTGCGGATGATCAATTCCGTTTTCAGTATCCGTGTTACCGGTCGTGTCTCTTCTTTGCTTTCCATTTCCTGGATGAAAAGTTTCGCGGCGATTTGCCCCATTTCGTAGGCTGGTTGGGCAACCGTTGTAAGCGAAGGCTCGATGAATCTCGACACGGGCTCGTTGGTAAATCCGACAACAGAAACAGTGTCGGGAATTGCAATCTGCCTTTCCTTCAGCACCTGCATCGTCAGGATGGCGACGGGATCGTTGAAGCAAAAAATCGCGTCGGGTGGTGACGGCAGATCAAGGAGCTGTCGCGTAGCGTCGACTGGATCGGCGTGCAGATCTTTACAGTGGATGATATAGTCTTTCTCGATCGGCAGTCCATGCTGCGTCAGTGCGTCGCGATAGCCCTGCAGCCGCTGGTTGCTGATCATAAGGTTTTCGGGTCCGCCGATGTAGGCAATTTTCTTGCAGCCTGTTTTGATCAGATAGGCAACGGCCTTGAATGCACCATCGTGATCATCCACCACAACCCGCGAAACATTGAGGTCATCGCAAACGCGATCAAACATGAGGATAGGAATCTGCTTGGCGATCAATTGCTCCAGGTGATCGAAAGTTTTCGTCTGACTGGATAACGAGATCAACAGGCCATCGACGCGATTCGACACCAACATGTGGATATTCGATTTTTCTGTGCGGACGGATTCCATCGATTGGCAGATCATGATGCTGTAGTGGTGCTTGGCGCAGTACTCCTGGATGCCACTGATGGCCGCGGAGAAAAAATGCTGGTTAATCTCCGGAACGATGACGCCCAATGTGTTGGTCTTTTTGATCCGAAGGCTCTGCGCAACCCGGTTAGGTTCGTAATTTAATTTCTTGGCCAGTTCGAGTACGGCCTTTTTTGTTTCAGGATTAACGTCAGGCGCGTTTCGCAAGGCACGCGACACAGTTGAAATAGAAATTTCCAGTTTTAAAGCAAGGTCCCGAATGGTGGCCTGAGGGTTTCGCATGCGAATTGTCGGACTAAATTTTGAGCAAACTTAAAATTACATGGAAGTCCGCTATTTTCTTAGTGGACCAACGTACTCATTTTTTGGACAGACATGTTTGTCAATCCCGCCATGCATGTTAATTTTTGGGTTATTGCCAATATTCGTTCCAGAGTGAACCTGAATTGCGCTAACTTATGGATCATCTGAAGGATTTCTAAACCAACGTGAGCGTGCAAAATCCGGCTACCGCCTCCTACGAGGATTTTTATCAAGCGGCTGTTGGCATCAGTTCTGAGGCTATCTGGGTGCGGATGTTCACCGGCACGCAGCAAACGCAGTGGCTTGTTTCGGATTCCAATCGAAAGAAGTATGGAATACCACATGGGGATGTTGCTGATTTTTGGGAACAGCGCATTCATCCTGATGATCGCGAACGGGCTATCAGAGGTTTTCAGTCGGCCATTCAAACGCACCATGTTTCTACCTATGAACATACCTACCGCTTCCTTGGTGAGGAGGGGCGATACTTCCTGATCCGCGACCGTATGAAAATCGAGCGCGCCGACGATGGAAGCGTCATCCGTGTAGTGGGTGTGTGGCGTGATGTCACAGATGAGCAATTCAGAGAAACCAAGCTCGAAGAACTTCTTTCCATCCTTGAGGAGGAGCGCAACCGCTTCAAAAAGATTTCTGAAATATCCAGTACGGCGATGTGGGAAATTGATTTTCAGACGAAAACCAAACGCTGGATCGCATCGCCCAATACCTTGAATGACTTCGGCCTCCTGCCCATCGACACCCTTGAAAGTTGGATCAGCAAGGTTCATCCCGACGACCAGGATCGTGTGGTGAAGAATTTTGAATGGACCGTGTCTGGCCAGGAAAATCTTTTCGACACCTACCGGTTTATGAAAGCCGATGGTTCGGTCGCTTACATTATCGATCAAGGTACCTTTATTCACGATGCCACCGGCCGCCGCGTGAGTGCGATGGGAAGTTTTCTGGATATCACGCGTGAACGCATGCGCGAACTGGTGCTTGAGCGTACGCTGGAACAACAACGCGGATTAAATCGTGAACTTCAAAAGCGCGAAGAAGCGCTCGACAAAGCACAGCAAGAACTGTCGGCCTCTTATGATCAATTGTCCGCTCACATCCAGCAGCTTTCCGAGCGCGAGTTTATTCTCAACCAGTCACAGAAGCTTGCGCGCATCGGGAGTTGGGAATATTCACTTGAACGGCGGGAAATGGTTTGGTCGAACGAGATGTACAACATCTTTGGCGTGGGCCCCGATTTCAACGTCAGCGACTTCACGGGACTCTACCAACTATTCGACGAGCCGAGCGGCCAGTTGGTGAAGGATGCGTTCCAAACCATCATGGTGCGCCATGATCTTCCCTTCGACATCACCGCGCGACTGAACACGCCCTTGGGCTACAAGAAATGGGTGCGCATGACCGCCTACCCCATCCTCCAGGATGGGAAGTTGACCCGCATCGCCGGTATCACTTACGACATTACTTATTTCAAAGAATCTGAAGAGCGATTGCGCACGAGCGAAGAAAAATTCTCGAATGCCTTTCGCAACAATCCAAACCTCATGACCATCCTGCGGGAAGAGGACAAGATGATCGTGGATGTCAACGATCGGATCGAGCCCGTATTGGGATACACACGGCAGGAAGTAATTGGTGTGATCGCGACGGAATTGGATTTTTTTGTGCACGCCGACGACCGCGCATACTTTTTTGAGCAATATCGACTTAATGGAAGCGTGGAGATGGAATGTCTGTGGCGGAAGAAAGACGGACAAACGATCCCGGCCGTCATCTCCACCAATCGGCTGGAGTTGGAAAAGGTGCCGTACATGCTTTCTGTTATTCGCGACAACTCCGATCGGCGGCAGGCGGAAGAACGCTTTCGCAAAGCGTTCGACATGAATCCGGATTTGATGTTGATCTTCCGCGAACGCGACCTGGTGTTGGTTGAAGTCAACAGCCAGGTTAAAAACTTCGCGGGATGGCAGCGCGAGGAGATCATTGGCAAATCATCGTCCGAGTTCAATCTGTGGGCCGTTCCCGAGGACAGAAAAAAATATTTTGAGCAACTCCAGGCGCAGGATTATGTGACGCTGGAATCTACTTTTCTGATGAAGGATGGAACGACATTCGTGGGAATGCTTTCGGCACAGCGAATTAGTCTGAATCGCGAGAATCACCTTCTTGTGGTGGTGAGAGATGTGACTGAAAGAAATCGGATTGAGCAGGCCAAAGAGCAAGCCCTCGTTCTGTTGAATGAACGCGTCAAGGAGTTGCGCGTGCTGTATCAATGTGGTCAAATCCTTCAACAGGAGTGGCATTCCAATGAGGAATTGCTACAGGAGATTGTGGATGTTTTGCCTTTAGGCTGGAAACACTCTGAGGTCGCAGCGGCACGAATCGTAATCGGAACATTGGAATGCAAGTCGCCAAATTTTACACCCAGCGCGCAGAGCCAACGGTCTGAGTTCCATACACCCGATGGGCTGCTCGCCGTTGTCGAGGTTGTTTATCTTGAAGAAATGCCGCCACAAGAGGAGGGGCCTTTTGTTGCCGACGAACGAAATCTCATTAACCTGGTTGCGGAAATGCTCAAGGTGCATTTGACGAGGAAGCATGGCGAAGATGCACTGATGAAATCAGAAGCGAACCTTCGCGCGACCATTAACAACACCGAGGTGTTGATCTGGTCTGTCGACCGCGACTTCATGTTGCTCACGTTCAATCAGCCCTTCTACCGATACATCAAGGAACGGTATGGTGCTGAACCGAAAATTGGAACGCGAATGGTGCAGATTGAGGAGCACCCCGAACTGATCAAGAAGTGGGAGCAGCACTACATGCGCGCATTAGCAGGCGAGATGGTGATTTTGGAGGAGACACGGTTTGAATTGGATTTCAAATATTCGCTCAGCCCAATCATCGAGGGAGACCGCGTGATCGGCGTCAGTGCGTTCGCGGATAACATTACAGAGCAAAAGGCGCGAGACCGCGCGCTGGCAGAAGCCAATAAGAAGATCGGAGAAATGCGTTTGATGGCGTTGCGATCGGTAATGAATCCGCATTTCATTTTCAACGCCCTCAATTCTATCCAATACTTCATCGCGAAGAACGATCGACAAAATGCAATCAACTATCTGTCAACTTTTTCTAAGCTGATACGGGGTATTCTCACACATTCGGTTCAGGATAAGATCAGTCTGGCTGATGAATTGAATTTGCTGACCCATTATGTCAACCTCGAAATGGTGCGGTTTGAAAATAAATTCGAGTTCAAACTCGCAGTCGATCAGGAATTGGATGCGGAGGGAACCGAAATCCCGTCGCTGCTGATTCAGCCTTATGTAGAAAATGCTATTTTGCATGGTCTGTATAATAAGACCGAAAAAGGCTTGCTGACTATTTCTGTTCGCCGCGATAACGATGCCGTGCTGTTTGAAGTTGAAGACAACGGGGTTGGCCGCAAGGAATCTCAACGACTGCGCGAACAAAACTTTCCCAAACATAAATCGATGGGTACAATCCTGACCGAGGAGCGCCTGAAGCTGATCAACGAAAACGAGAACGTCTCCTTTCAGGTTGAGGACTTGTACGATACTACTGCACAACCCGCAGGCACGCGGGTTCGAATCTGGGTGAAACAAAACGACCTCGAATGATAAAATGTATTTTGGTTGACGACGAGCTGAAAAGCCGCGAGAGCCTGAAAATTCTGTTGGAGGATTTTTGCACCAATGTTTCCGTCATGGCTTTGTGTCAAAATATAGACGAAGCAGTCGAGGCAATCCGTGTGCACCAACCCAATGTTGTCTTTCTGGACATCCAACTGCAGCGTGAAACCGGGTTTGATCTGTTCACGAAAATCGCAGAGATTAATTTTGAAGTCATATTCACTACCGCCTATTCGGAGTATGCAATCAAGGCTTTCAAGTTTTCGGCGATCGACTACTTATTAAAGCCCATTGATATTGAAGAATTAAAGAAGGCTATTGCCAAGGTTGACCGGAAACTCGATCAAAGCATGAACGTGCGGCTTCAGCAACTGATGAATAACCTGAAGTCAACCTCGAACGGGAATTACAAGCTGGCCTTGCCTACCAGCGATGGACTGGTGTTCGTGCGTATCCAGGACATCATTTACTGCGAGGCGTCCAGTAACTACACCGATATTTTTACGTCGGATGGCAAGAAATACATTGTCAGCCGAACCTTAAAGGAGTATGAGGATATCCTCGTCGATCAGGACTTCTTCCGCATACACAACTCCTACCTGATCAATTTGAACGCCATCGTCAAGTACGTGCGTGGCGATGGTGGCTATGTTGTCATGAGTAACAACAAATCCCTGGATGTTTCTAAACGGAAAAAGGATGGATTCCTGGCCCGGATCGGAAGCAAAGGCTGATATTCAAAGCACATTCTTCAATCCAACCACTGGGTTTTTCCTTATTTAACTACTTGAAATACATCGTCTAACAGGCGGTAGGTTCCCCCTATACATACTTTAACCGGCCACTTGCTCGGTGCATCCCGCCACTTAATCATTTGCGCTGTTGCTGTGGGGTGTGGTGATATACCTTTGCTACGCATACAACAGAATCATCTCCTGTAGGGTTTAGGTTTAGGGTTAGTACAGGAAAAGAAAAGTCCTTGTGGTAGACGGCCACGGGACTTTTCTGTTTTTATAACGCTCCAAGGTTTTTCGCATTCCACCTACTCAAAAACTACGCCCACCTGCTCATTCTTGCTACTGTCATCGAGGTTATGTGTTCAATTTTGACTCGTCAACAGCAAGAAAACCTCTATGAAAAAGATTATTATTCTTCTTATCATCCTGGCGGCCGTTAAACTGGCCAACGCGCAAACCGATAAGCCCGAGATCGTGACGGACCGTCCCGATCAAACAGAAGCGCCTGTACTGGTTCCGAAAGGCGGCCTTCAGGTTGAAACAGGATTTATATATGAGAAGGATCGCGAAGGCGATGTCGACGCTACCAACTTTACCTACAACACTACGCTCATTAAATATGGTGTTAATGATCACTTCGAACTTCGATTGATCTCTGAATACCTGGGCGAAGTGGTGGACATCTCTGAAAGCTCATCCGCTGAAATTCATGGCTTCAGCCCCCTGGCGCTGGGCGTGAAAATAAAAGTCTCCGACGAAAACGGATTCTGGCCCCAGGCGGCCTTTATCGGTCACATTAACTTGCGCACCGGGTCATCTGAGTTTTCACCTTATTATACCGCAGCGGATTTCCGTTTCACCTTCGCTCATACCCTCAGTGAGAGATTTTCCCTGAGCTATAACCTGGGTGCTGAGTGGGATGGCGAAAGCCCCGATGCAACCTTCATCTATACCGCCTCGGTGGGTTACGTGATTTCCGACCGCATAGGCGCCTTTGTTGAAGGATACAGCTTCTTCCTGGAGCGCGGCAAAGCCGACAATCGCATCGACGCCGGACTTACCTATAAGTTTTCACCCGTCGTACAGTGGGATATTTCTGGTGGTGTGGGCCTGAGCAGCAATGCCCCGGATTCATTCCTCAGCACGGGTATTTCATTCCGATTATTCAAGTAACCACCACTTACTCATTCAAGCCGCCCACCTGCTCATGCGGGCTGGTCGGCGAGAAGAAAGCAGAATACTTTCGTACATCATTTTTCAGAACCCCTTATGAAAAAGACAATCTTAGTAGTAGACGATTTTGCCAGTATCCGTGATTTTGTGTGCGAGACATTGCAGCGCAAGGGATACGAAACCCTCGGTGCTTCGAATGGCAACGAAGCCTTTAAACTCCTCACTGAAAAATCGGACGCCGTAAACCTTGTGTTGACCGACTACAACATGCCGGGCTGTACAGGTTTCGAGTTGCTGAAAAAAATAAAGGAAAATCCTGCGATGGCCAAAGTGCCCGTGGTCTTCCTAACCACCGAATCCAATCCGGACAAAATGCGCAGCGCGAAAGAAGCGGGCCTTTCTGCCTGGATCAGGAAACCGTATCGCTCTGAAACGTTTTTTGCTCAGATCGAAAACGTGATGGGTAATGGACAGTAATCAAAAGCGGTTCGTCGAAGACGCGCTTGATCTGCTCAACGAACTTGACGAAGGTCTCCTTCAACTGGAGGCCAATCCTCAAGCCAGTGCGCCGCTCGAGCAAGTCTTCAGAACCATGCACACCATTAAAGGCGGAGCCAATATGTTTGGCTTCGAAAATATTGGTGAGCTCGCGCATCATTTAGAGACCCTCTTTGACATGGTGCGGCAGGGTAAGATGCAGGTGTCTGATGGACTCATCAGCATCACGCTGCATGCATTTGATAAAGTGCGGGACCTTTTCAAAGAAAAGGATGCTTCAAAGATCAACAACGCGGAAGTTCTCAAAGACCATCTCAAGTCCGCCATTGATTTCTTGAAGGTAACAGAAGGAGGGTTGTCCGGTGCTTCCACGGGGCTACCAAGCAACCTCATCCAAAAGGACGAACTGGCAACCTTCCTTCTCCGCATTTCTCCGACACTCGGCATCACCGAAGATGGAACACATCCTCTCGTTTTCATCATTCAGGATATCGCTGCCCTGGGTACATCCCGTGTAATCTTAACGAAGAAAGAAAATGGTGAAGTCGCGCATTGGGAAATATTCCTGACGACCACCGCGCCACAGGCTGAACTGGAGAGCTACTTTATTTTCGTGGACAACGAGTGCAGCGTGAATTACACGAAGCTCCTGTCCTGCGATCTTTTCGAACAACCGGAGTTCACGGCATACCTCGACTCGCTGAATGGTCAGCCCATCTCTGAAACAACACTTCAGTCGATTGTGACGCTTCGCAAAGAAGTGTGTGCCAGCCAACAAGCAGACGATGAGGAATCGGAAAGTGCTGGCGCGAAGAAACGCCATGGCAACGACAGCTACATTAAAGTAAGCAAACGTAAAGTCGATGACCTCCTGAACTGGATCAGTGAATTGATCATCCTTCAGGCGCAACTCACCACCGCTGCTGCACCCTTACAAGCCGCGAGTGTAACGGAAGTAATCGAACAACTTGAAATGGTGACAACGCGCCTTCGCGATACGTCACTGGAAATAGGTTTGGTGCCGGTGGAAACATTGGTGACCAAATTCAAACGCTCGGTGCGCGACCTCTCCAAGTCGCTCAATAAGAAAGTCAACTTCCTTTCCGAAGGTGCTGAAACCGAACTGGACAAGGATGTGATTGAATTGATGGCGGAGCCTATCATCCACATCATTAGAAACTCCATCGACCACGGTATCGAGACGCCTGAAGAGCGAAAGGCGATCGGTAAGTCGGAGCATGGCATGGTGAAGCTGAAAGCTTTCAATTCCAGCTCTTATGTGAACATCGTGATCAGCGATGATGGAAAAGGTATCGACAAGGATCGCGTTCTCGCGAAAGCAAAGGAAAAAGGATTGGTAGCTGCCGATGCGCAGTTGACCGAGGAAGAAGTTTTGCATCTGATTTTTCATCCTGGCTTGTCAACAGCATCCACAGTATCGGATGTTTCCGGTCGTGGTGTCGGCATGGATGTGGTGAAGCAGCGCATACACGAGCTGAGAGGTTACGTGTCGGTGAAGAGCCAGGTAGGAAAGGGAACGTCTATTCATATCAAGCTTCCCCTCTCGAGATCCATCATCGAAGGATTGCTGGTTCGGGTGGCGGACACGCGTTATGTCGTGCCGTTGAACATAGTCGATCGTATTGATCGCATTCCCTCAACGTCGTTGGATCGTGGTAATGCTGTGCTGAAATCAATTGTCGTGAATGAAGAACCGCTCTCTGTGTTCTCCCTACGCGAGAAATTCCACCATGATACCACTGCGCCCGTGACGAATGACATTATATCGGTTACCGTGAATGGCCTGAAGAAAGGTATTGCCGTCGACCTGATCGAAGGGAAGATGCAGACCGTACTGAAGCCACTGGGCGATGTATATCAACGCCAGGATTTTATCGCCGGAAGTACCATCCTCGGCGACGGCAGTTTGGCCCTCGTACTCGACCCATTCCGACTTTTTAATTTATCAGACAATTAACCCTCTTATGAAAAATATTTCAAACGCATACTTAACGTTCGCCTTGGGGCTTGAAAAATTTGCCATCAAGGTAGAGCATGTGCAAGAGGTAGTGGAGTTTGGTCAAGTGACCAAGATTCCTAATGCACCCCATTATATGTTGGGCATCATCAACCTTCGGGGTCGTATCCTTCCCTTGTTGGATACACGACTGAAGCTTGGATTGCAGGCGACTGAACGCACGGCGAAGAACCGGATCATGGTGCTTGACCTGCAAACAGAAGACGACAAGAACATCCAGATCGGCGCCGTGGTAGACGTGGCCCGTGAGGTGGTAGAAATATCAGATTCAGAAATTCAGGATGCCCCTGAAGTTGAAAACCTGAAATCATCAGCGCCCATTACCGGTATTGTCAACCACAGCGGCGACATCACCATGATTATGGATATCACGCGTGTCTTCACGGTGAATGATGTAGTAGAACTCAATCGATCATTAAACTAAAAAAATAAATCCCTAAAAAATTATGTTATCGAACATGACTATCCGGAACAAACTGATCATGGCATTTTCTGTGCTGATTGTGCTGATGCTGGTGATCTTCACGATTGCGTTCTTTCGCTTTCGCGAGATGAACACAAGGATGAGCGAGATCACCGACGTAACGGCACATAAAGTGTTGCTGATTGGTCAGATCAAGCACGACATCACGGCGATCTCACGCGATCAGAAAAATATGATCGCCACTGTAGACGATGAGAAAATGGTGGAGATTGGTCGCACGATCGACAAGGAGATTAAGTCGATCAACGAAAACGTGGCTAAACTGGAAGGCCTTAGTACCGGTGAAACCTTGTCGCTTGTCAAGTCGCTGAAAGGCATTTTGGAAGAGTACTTTATCGTACAGCAAAATGTGCAGCGCATTGCTACACAAAACACGGAGATCAAAGCCGAGGAGATTGCTGACAACGAATCACGCGACGCTTTCCAGCGTGCCATGAACACCTTGAACGCCATCGGCGGCGAGGTCACTTCAAAGGAAACGGTAAAGACTATTCTTGAGCTGAAGCAGGCTGTTTCAGAAATCAACTCGATCGAGCGCGACATGATCATCGCGAAGACCGACGACGATTTGAACAAACACCTTGGCCAGGCCAGCGATGCGGAAAAGATCATTGAAGATGCGACCGCTACATTGGAGAACAAACTCAGCGGCGAAGCTAAAGCGCTGTTCGATAAGTTCGAATCACAGTATTCAACTTACTATACCTTCCACTTACAGGTGAGAGAACTGGCAAAGACCAATTCGGGTGGAAAGGCTGAAGAGATTTCAGTAACGCAAGGGGAAAAAATCGACGACGAAGCAGACGTGGTGATTGGTAAGATCTACGAAATCATTACGGCGCAGTTGGAGAAAGATCAGACCGACACCGACGAAATGTATTCCAGTGTCGTGCGCACCATGGTGATCGTCATTTTCCTGGCGATTGTATTGGGCGTGCTGGTGGCAACCTGGTTGTTAAAAGATGTGATGTCTTCTTTGGGCATTGCGACCGGCGCAATCAAGCGTGTCGCAGCGGGCGACTTCTCTGCCGACGTGAAGACAGATAAGAACGATGAAATTGGTGTGATGTCGCGCGAGCTTCAGTTCATGATTGAAAAACTCAGAAGCAGCGTACAGGTCGCCACGCAGGTGGCTAAAGGAGACCTTACGATGGATTTCAGCACCATGAAAAACAAAGGCGGCGATCTTGATCACGCCCTCGAGGAAATGGTAAATAACCTTCGCGACATCGCCAATACTATTTATAACGGAGCGGAAAATGTATCCGCTGCTTCGCAGCAAGTAGCCTCTGCTTCACAGCAGATGTCACAAGGTGCGCAGGAGCAGGCCAGCGCATCAGAAGAAGTTTCTTCTTCGATGGAGCAGATGGTAGCGAACATCCAGCAGAACACAGATAACTCAAGAGAAACTGAAAAGATCGCCAACAAGGCGGCGAAGGATATCAAGATCAGCAGCGAATCGGTTTCTGAAACGGTTGAGGCGATCACCAACATTGCCGAGAAGATCAAGATCATCGAGGAGATTGCCTCCAAGACTGACCTTCTCGCCTTGAACGCAGCCGTAGAAGCGGCGCGCGCCGGTGAACATGGAAAAGGTTTCGCCGTAGTGGCGGCTGAAGTTCGCAAGCTCGCGGAAAGAAGTCAGAAAGCTGCTGCCGAAATCACCGAGATTTCATCCAAGACGGTGAAGGCCGCGCAACAATCGAAAGAACTTCTTCTCAATACGTTGCCCGATATCAGCAAGACGGCTCAACTGGTGCAGGAAATTGCAGCGGCAAGCGTGGAGCAAAACACGGGCGCCGACCAGGTGAATGGAGCGATCCAACAGTTGTCGCAGGTTACGCAGGGCAATGCTTCGTCTGCAGAAGAGATGTCGTCCAATGCAGAAGAGTTGCACAGCCAGGCTGACGAATTGAAGGCAGCGGTGAGCTACTTTAAACTGGACAACCGCACCAATCATAAACGTGCAAAAGCGAGTGCTACGCGCAAGCCGGTGAAGACGAACTACAAGGACGCACTTCACCACGTCAATGGTAATGGGCATGCAAACGGATTTGACCTGAAACTCGAAGAAGGCCCGACCGACAATGACTTCACAGAATTTTAAATATGGTTTAGTGGAATAAGGGGTTAGTGCTACGCAGGACGCATCGAAAGGTGCGTACCCTGCGGGCACTTTTTTAAAACCCACCCAAGACATGACCTATGGAAAACCCTCTTTTCATACGGATGGATGACGAAAGTTTTGAGCGTCTCACCACTTTTGTAACGCGCGAATACGGCATCAAACTTCCGCACAACAAGCGCTCCATGCTGGAGAGCAGGCTCAACAAAAAAGTGAAGAGCCTCGGCATGGACAACTACAAGGAATTCCTCGATTACATTTTCAGCAACGAAGGCCGCGAAGGCGACTTGTACCATGTGGTCGATCTGATCACGACGAACAAGACCGATTTCTTCCGGGAGCCTGACCACTTTAAATATCTTTCGGGCACCTACTTGCCGCAGTGGCTCGACACCGCGGGAAAGAGACATATGAAGGTGTGGTCTGCAGGATGCTCCACCGGCGAAGAACCTTACACGTTGATGATGGTGCTGGAAGAATTCAAGAAACGGTCGGAGTTTAGTTATTCTCTCCAAGCCAGCGACGTGTCCATTCAGGTTATTCAATCGGCATACAAAGGCATTTACAACCTTGACAGAATCGCCGTGCTCCCCCATGATTTGAAGCAGGCGTATTTTCTCCGGAGCAAAAGCCAACCGCAATTGGTGCGGGTCAAGCCTGAGTATCGAAAAAAGATTTCCTACAAGCGAATCAACTTTATGGATGACCATTTCGGGTTGCCCAAACATGAATTTGATATCATCTTCTGCCGGAACGTGTTGATCTACTTTGACAAGGCCACGCAGGAGAAAGTGATTAAAAAATTTATCGACCACCTGCGTCCGGAAGGCTTATTATTTCTGGGCCACAGCGAGTCGATCATGGGTATGGATCTTCCCTTGCGACAAGTAAGGCCTACGGTGTACCAGGTAAAGTCTTGATTGAATTAAAACGATATACCGTCTTTCCAGGGCAGTTCCTGATTACGTCGGTACCGTCGTTGATCACTACGGTGCTGGGTTCGTGCGTCTCGGTTTGTCTTTGGGATAAGAGCAGCGGCATCGCCGGATTAAATCACTATCTGCTTCCGGGAAATGAACAAGATGCTCACGGTGATTCGAATCGTGGTTTTACTGCAACGCGCATGACGGTGAAGTCGATGATCAATCGTCATGCGAATCCGGAACTCCTCGAGGCTAAAGTATTTGGAGGCTCCAGCTCGCTGAACCCCGAGTCTGACATTTTTAAAATCGGGAAACGGAACATCGAGACTGCCATAGAAGTATTGAAAGAATTCGACATCCCGGTAGTGGCGCAACACGTCGGCGGAATGTATGGAAGGAGAATAGTATTCAACACCGGCACAGGAAAAGTACGCATGCGATTATTGAAACATTCATCAACAGAAATCAATGAAACGATCCATAAAGGTTTTGGTTATTGATGACTCTGCCCTGGTGCGGCAGACGTTGAGCGAGATCATCGAATCGGATTCCCAACTCGAAGTGATGGGAACCGCGGGTGATCCCTTTCTCGCCGCGAACAAAATCCGGATGGAAGTTCCCGACGTCATTACGCTCGATGTAGAGATGCCGCGAATGGATGGCCTTACCTTTCTGAAAACATTGATGGCGCAATATCCGGTACCCGTCGTCATCATATCAAGCCTGACGCAGGATGGAAGCCAGATGGCGCTGCGGGCGCTCGACCTGGGTGCTGTTGAAATTGTGGCGAAGTCTGAGATCAGAAATACAAGAGAGCATTTGGAAGAATCGCGCATTCGAATTACCGATGCGATAAAAGCGGCGTACCTCACGCCCGTCAAGCGAATGGCCGCTGTAAAAGAATGTAAGCCTGCCCAATCTTTTGCAAAACCGCTGAACACGATCTACAAGACGACCGATAAAGTTATTGCTATCGGTGCTTCCACCGGAGGGACTGAGGCACTTCGCTATTTATTGAAAACGGTGCCGGCAAATTCTCCGGGGATCGTCATCACGCAGCACATGCCGCCGGGATTTACAAAATCATTTGCTGATTCGGTCAACGCGACCTGCGAGGTTACCGTGAAGGAAGCCACAGATGGCGAACGGATCATGCGCGGCCACGCCTACATTGCCCAGGGCGGCAAGCACATGGAAGTGTATCGCAGCGGAGCACAGTACTTCATTCGTGTCCGCGATGGAGAACTGGTAAGCCGCCACAAACCTTCGGTGGATGTTTTATTCAATTCCGTAGCGAGGCACGTTGGACAAAATGCATTGGGAATCATCATGACCGGCATGGGCCGCGACGGCGCAGAAGGTTTGCTGAACATGAAAAAACAGGGAGCCCGTACGGTAGCACAAGATGAAGAGTCTTGTATCGTGTTCGGCATGCCGAAAGAAGCGATCAACCTGGGCGCTGCCGATCAGATAATGTCACTGACTGATATGCCGCAGCGGCTTCGCGCGTTTTCTTAATGGTTCACAGTTCACGGTTCACTGTTCACGGTCGTGTGGGGGGCGAGCATGGGATTGTTCACGGTTCACAGTTCACGGTTCACCGTTGTGCGTGTGTGAGACTTGGGTTGAGGTAACACTGAGCTGAGCCATGCTTGTCGCAACGAACATCACCTAAGGACGGTGAACAATCTGCTGTGCACTGTGGACGGTGAACTGTGAACCAAAGACTTTCCGTAAATTACGGGTCCTTCTATGCTCAACGCCTTTAAACGTCTCTGGAATTCAATACGCAGTTTCATGCTTCCCCTGGTCAATCGCTTGCTGGACTGGATGGAACCTTTCTTGCGGATTATCCGATTTCGGTGGGCACAGTTAAGTCATTACTTTGTTACGCATCCAAAGGCCAGGAAACGGTCGATCATTGCCACGGCGGTGTTAGGCCCTCCGTTGTTACTGACCTTAGTGGTGTGGATCGAGACGCCCAGCAAGCGATCTCTCCGGGCATTTCAAAACCAGGTGGCCTCCGAAGTTTACAGCGCCGACAGCGTGCTGTTAGGCCGTTACTTCCTGCAGGATAGAACAGAAGTGAAGTACGAGGACATTGCGCCCGTCGTTATCGATGCGTTAGTGGCGACAGAGGACGTAAGATTTTACGAACACAGTGGCGTCGATTATATGAGTATGGGACGGGTGCTGGTGAAATCTGTTTTCATGCAGGATGAATCCGCTGGTGGTGGCAGTACGCTCTCTCAGCAACTCGCGAAAAATCTTTATCCGCGAAAGCGCTACTGGGTTTTATCGATGCTCATCAACAAGGCACGGGAAATTATTACGGCGCAACGGCTGGAGGATATTTACACGAAGGAAGAACTGATCACCTTTTACCTCAATACGGTGCCGTTCGGAGATCAGGCTTTTGGAATCGAAGCGGCGGCAAAACGATTTTATTCCGTTTCAGCGAAAGATCTCAGCATCGACCAGGCCGCGGTGCTGATCGGCATGCTGAAAGCAACGCACAACTACAATCCCCGACTGTTTCCCGAGCGCGCTCAAGTGCGCCGGAACGTCGTACTCTTTCAGATGGTGAGAAATCATAAGCTTCCAAAGATGAAAGCTGACTCCCTGAAGAAGCTTCCCATTGCGCTGAACTATGAAATGATTTCTCACCACCAGGGGCTGGGTCCGTATTTCAGAGAATACCTGAAAGCGGAATTGCTGGAATGGTGCAAGACCCACACAAAGGAAGATGGAACACCTTATAATTTCTATGCCGATGGTTTGAAGATATACACCACGGTGGATTCGCGTATGCAAGCGTATGCCGAGAAGGCGGTGGCGCAGCAGATGGCTGAAATTCAAAAGCAATTCTTTGATCATTGGGGAAAAGAAAAACCCTGGAAGGGGAACGAGTCGGTTTTGCTCGATGCTATCGAACGATCACCACGTTACCAGCGCCTGAAGTCAGAGGGAATGGATGAAGAAAAAATTATGGAAGAACTTCAGCGTCCTATTCCGATGAGGGTGTTCAGCTGGGATGGAGAAAAAGTCGGGCAGATGAGTCCGATTGATTCGATTCAACACAACTTGCAATTTCTCAACGCCGGTTTCCTCGCCATTGAACCACAAACCGGAAGGATCCGGGCGTGGGTGGGAGGAATTGATCACGACTTCTTTCAGTACGATCACGTTAAGGCTTCGACGAAAAGGCAAGTGGGTTCAATCTTTAAACCCCTTGTTTATGCAGAGGCGATCGAGAAGGGTGTATCACCCTGTGAACTGATTTCCGCCGAACGACAAACCTACATCGACGATGAAGGAGAGAAGTGGACCCCGCGTAACATGCAGAATGACTACGAAGTAAAATACTCCATGCGCGGGGCGCTTGCATATTCTGTTAACACCGTGGCCGTGAAAATGATCATGCGTGCTGGGGTAGAGAATACCGTGCGATTGGCAAGAGGGATGGGAATCGTCAGCGAAATGAAGGAAGTACCGTCTGTCGCGTTGGGATCAGGTTCTGTTTCACTCATGGAGATGACAACAGCCTACGCGTGCCTCGCCAATGAAGGCATGCCGATCATTCCCTACAGCATCACCTCGATTCATGATCTTGAAGGAAAAGTTTACACTGACTTTGTACCGGCGCAACCGACCAAACGCGTGTTGTCAAAAGAAACATCGCAGCTTGTAACGCAAATGCTGAAGACGGTGGTTCATGAGGGAACCGCCTCGCGATTGCGCTGGAGGTATGGCGTTTATAACATGGACGTTGCTGGAAAGACAGGCACTACACAGGCGAATGCGGATGGGTGGTTTATGTGTTATACACCCAAGATTGCAGTTGGTGCCTGGGTCGGTGCCGATGATCCGCGTATTCACTTCCGCACGACCGAACTCGGACAGGGTTCCAACACCGCATTACCCATGACTGGATATTTCTTCAAGCAGATCATGGACGACAGCAATTTCAAAGATTTCTCGAAGGCTCAATTTGCGCCGCTGCCGGGACTCTTAAGTGAAAAACTCGACTGCGATCTGTACGAATTGGATTCAACCCTCTGGAACCAGGCGAAGTTGATCGTCCACCAGCGCGATTCGCTCATGCAGGCGGATACTTTAGCGGAGCCTGTGAAGGAAACTTTCTTGGAAAAGCTCTACCTGCGGAAGTTGAAAATGGCGGAGGCTGCTCACGTGCGCGATAGCCTTAACGAAATTCAGAAAATCGAAGAGATCGGCGGGTAGTTCGGAACTATCCAAATCAATTTTAGCTTCTTGAGGATATGAAATGGACAGATGTTGTGAAGCTTGCGGAAAAGGGAAACCTCCATCCCGACAAGCGCATAGAAAAATCAAATGAGGAATGGAAGAAGTTGCTTACACCAGAGCAGTACCAGATCACGAGGTTGAAAGGAACCGAGCGTGCATTCACGGGAGAGTATTGTGAAGCGCACGATCCTGGGTTATATGCCTGCCTTTGTTGTGGTACTCCGCTTTTCGATTCTCGACAAAAATTTGAATCCGGAACAGGCTGGCCAAGCTTCACCATCCCGGTGAAAGAGAATGTCATTAAATACGAAGGCGACAGCAGTTACGGCATGTATCGCGTCGAAGTGATGTGCAATGTCTGCGACGCCCACCTCGGCCATGTGTTTCCCGATGGTCCGCCGCCGACCGGTCTTCGGTTTTGTATAAACTCGGCGTCCATCAAGCTCACCGATTCTTAGTCAAGATTTCAGATTCAAAATTCAAGATTCCAGGCTTTGTGAACTGGTATTGATCTGCGGGAAATGCATTTAAATCCCATTGCACCAAGGTCACAAAGGAATGCACAAAGTTTCACAAAGGCTTTGTCGACTGATGTTTGTCAATTGTCAACTGGCCCTACTACGAATCAAGACATCTTGTCTAGATTATTTCTCTATTCTGAGCACATTCCGGCCATACTGGCACTAAAAAGACCCAAAAACCGGATCGGTACATTTTTTACAGATAGGGTCATCAGAGGTTAAAAAGTTAAAAACCCAAAAAAATTAAACATATGAGTATCATCCGTTATAACTCCGCGCTGAATGACTTCGTACCGACTTCATTCAACAATTTGATCGACCGTTTCTTTAGTGAATCGGTTGGCCGTTCTGGTGGCGCTGCCTATTCCTTCGTACCCCGTGTGGATGTGGTGGAAAATGAAAAAGCATTCGAGATCCAGGTGGCGGTGCCGGGCATGAGCAAGGACGACATCAAACTTGACCTGAATGACAGCCTGCTGACCATCAGTGGTGAGCGCAAGTTCACGAAAGAGAGAAAGGAGAATAACTTCCACTCTTTCGAAACACAGTACGGTACCTTCAGCCGTTCGTTCTCACTGCCTGAAAATGTTGATGCAAGCAAAATCAACGCGCAGTATGTGAATGGAATCCTGGAGATCACCTTACCCAAGGATGAAAAGAAAGTATTAAAGACAACCATCAAGGTTAACTAAGTGAATGAGGGTTAGAGGTTAGGTGGTTAGGCTCCCCGACTTGTCGGGGGGCCTTTTTTTATTGTCGTACACTCGTCGAAAATTTGCTTCTGCCAGGAAGGAGAGTGGAACAAATACATCTAGAAATCTGTAACTTACTGAAAACCTCCAAACACTTTTTGGGAGGTCCTGACCTAAGATAACGTGATGTATTTCTAAATAAGACGGGTATGAAGCGATCGATTCTCATCATCATGGTAATTCTTTCAGCTTGTGTCGGCGGCGTCATTGGCGCTATAGTGGCGATGCGATTCCTCGACGTCGCGCCCACGCCGTATCAGTCGATTGCCGAGCGACAGAATCTTGTGTTCACGGGTTATACCGGAGATTCAATCTACCGCGTTCCCAAGGAATTAAATTTCTTATCAACAGCCAATCACGTTACAGCCGCTGTCGTTCATATTCAAACTTCTTATGGTCCTGGCGATTTCAGCGTGAATCCTTTGCAGAATTACTTCGATACGCCGGCGCGGTCGTCCGGATCGGGTGTCATTATTTCTGATGACGGATACATCGTCACCAACAATCACGTGATTGAAGATGCGAGTGGTATTGAAGTAGTGATGAATAACAATCAGCGCTACTATGCGAAGTTGATCGGTAAAGATCCTACTACAGACCTGGCGCTTTTAAAAATTCGGGGAAGAGATCTTCCATTCCTCCGCTATGGTGACTCCGATGGTATCAATCCTGGTGAATGGGTACTGGCTGTAGGTAATCCATTTGATTTGAACTCTACCGTCACCGCGGGAATTGTCAGCGCGAAGGCGAGGAATATCCGGATCCTTCGCGATCGAAATAATTTACAAGTTGAGTCCTTCATTCAAACGGACGCTGCCGTCAATCCAGGCAACAGCGGTGGGGCGCTCGTGAATTTGAAAGGTGAATTGATTGGAGTGAATACAGCGATTGCCACATCGTCTGGAAGTTATCAGGGCTATTCATTTGCCATTCCGGTAAGCCTGGTAAAAAAAGTAATGGATGATTTGCTGGAGTTCGGACAAGTGCAACGTGGGCTGTTGGGAATTCAAATCACAGACGTCGACGCGGCCATTGCGGAAGAACTTGACCTTAACGTTAATCAAGGTGTGTTGGTCAACAGCGTCAATACCAGCAGTGCTGCCGAAGAATCGGGCATGCAGGTTGGAGATGTGATCATTAAGATTGATGGACATAATGTGAACTCTGTTTCTGAATTACAGGAATGGGTAGCGCGTCACCGGCCCGGTGCGGACATCAAGGTTGTTTTTCTCCGATATCAAAAGCAACATGAAATTGTAGCGAAGTTGCGAAACCATGCGGGAAATCTGTCGATGGAGAAAAAAGATGTTCGTTACGATTTGGGTGGCATGGAAGTAGCCGACGTAGCCTATGCTGAACTGAACAAGCTTCAGCTGGAAGGTGGCGTCCGCGTGAATACGCTCGCGTCTGGCAAGTGGAAAGAATCAGGAATCAAAAAAGGATTTATCATCGCGTACATTGACCGCGTCCCGGTCGACAACGTGGAAGATCTCAATCGAATTCTTGATTTCAAAAAGGGCGGCATCCTCATCGAAGGCTTCTACAACGACGGCCAGAAGGGTACCTATGGCGTTGAGTGGTGATTGATTTTTGTTAACTGTTGGGTGATTCTTTTTAGTGCCCATGTAAAACATAATCCTATTTTAGGGTTATGAAACCAAACCTACTCCTCCTCCTCGCGCTTCTGGTCGCAACGGCTAGTGTAGCGCAATCTCAAACCGACGACAGTTCCAGTGGTTATAAGCGAAGCTATTACGCCTACTATGGTTGGGGCTTCGGCGGACAGAAAAACGCCGGTACCTTCGGAATCACCGCTCAAGTCGGCGAGCGAAGTACCGTCGGTATTGTTGCTCACAATACTTATAAAGATCCCGACTATGGCTATTATGGTATTGACTACAGCGAAGAGAAGCAAATTGTTTCCGGTTCATTTTCCGCTTTGTATGGAAGGTTAAAGAAATTACCCTGGGGTCATTTGTCGCTACAGGCCGGTCCGTCCTACGTCACCATTACCCGCTACGAAGAGGAGCACTGGACTGGAGATTATTCGGGCGAGGAAGATGAAGGATTCGGTTTACTGGTTCAGGGAACCGTTTTGCCCGCTTATAAATTCGTCGGGATCGGAGCAACTGTATTTGTCAATGTCAATTCCGTATTCACCCACGCCGGGATCACCTTTAACGCAGTACTGGGAAGGATAAACTACAAGAAAAAAGGCTGACGCTTTATTCGAAGAAAATGCGTTAGCTTTGCCGATCTCATTAACTTCCTATGAAATCCTTCGGCATCAAGCAGGCGCTCAGCGACCTCGGCATCAAAAAAAATAACCCAGGTACCTCTACCGGAACAAAATGGTTTAAGACCACGGGTTCAGCGATCGAATCTTATTCGCCAGCAGACGGCGCGCTGATCGGTGCTGTTTATGCCACCGATGAAAAGAACTATGAGCGTGTAATCGCGAAAGCCAACGAAGCATTTTTTGAATGGCGGAAATGGCCCGCACCGAAGCGTGGTGAAATTGTTCGGCAGATCGGCGAGCGCCTTCGCTTCTATAAAGAACCCCTTGGTAAACTTGTCTCTTACGAGATGGGAAAATCCTACCAGGAAGGATTGGGCGAAGTTCAGGAGATGATCGACATCTGCGACTTCGCCGTCGGCCTCTCGCGACAACTTCACGGTTTAACCATGCATTCGGAGAGACCCAATCACCGCATGTATGAGCAGTGGCATCCCCTGGGAATAATCGGTATCATTTCGGCGTTCAATTTTCCGGTGGCCGTTTGGTCGTGGAATACCATGCTCGCCTGGGTGTGCGGCGATGTCTGCGTGTGGAAGCCGTCTGAAAAAACTCCGCTGTGCGCTGTCGCTTGTCAGAAGATTGTTCAGGAAGTTTTTGAAAAGAACGAAGTACCCGATGGTGTCTGCTGTCTCGTAAACGGCGATGCCAAAGTAGGACAGTGGTTGGCCGAGGATCCAAACATCCCGCTGATTTCTGCTACTGGTTCCGTCAGAATGGGCAAAGCTGTTGCCGCAACGGTCGCTGAACGCTTAGGGCGCTCACTACTTGAGCTTGGTGGCAACAACGCTATCATCGTATCGGAGCATGCGAATCTGGATATGGCCATCCGTGGCGCTTTGTTTGGCGCGGTGGGTACTGCCGGCCAACGTTGTACCACTACACGACGGTTGATCGTGCACGATAGCGTTTACAATGATGTCAAGACTCGATTGACGAAGGCCTATGAGCAACTCAGCATTGGAAATCCGTTGGACACCGCAAATCATGTTGGGCCACTGATCGATACGGCGGCCGTGAAGCTGTATAAAAAAGCACTTGATAAAGTGGCTGAATCCGGTGGGAAGTTTATCGTAAAAGGTGGCGTGTTGAAAGGCAATGGTTATGAATCCGGGTGTTATGTAAAGCCCGCCATTGCTGAAGTGAAAAATGATTTTGAGATCGTTCAGACAGAAACTTTCGCGCCCATCTTGTACCTGATCAAGTACAAGACACTCGACGAAGCAATTGGTTATCAGAATGGTGTGATGCAAGGACTCTCATCCGCGATCATGACGATGAACTTGCAGGAGATGGAGCGATTTCTATCTGCGGAGGGCTCGGATTGCGGCATTGCGAACGTCAATATTGGAACCTCGGGCGCTGAGATCGGCGGCGCATTTGGCGGCGAAAAAGAAACCGGCGGCGGTCGCGAATCAGGTTCAGACGCCTGGAAAGTTTATATGCGTCGGCAGACCAATACCATCAACTTTGGCAACACCCTGCCGCTGGCGCAGGGCATTAAATTTGATATTTAGGGGAGAGTTTGCAAATCAATAGCAATACCTTATTTTTATAGGGTATTCAACTCGCACTATGGCTGGAAAGAAATATCGTACTGTCATGCTCATCGACGACAATGAAATTGACAACCTCATTAACCAGAAGATGATCGAAGCAGCCTCCGTTACCGAAAATATCTACACCCATACCGGCGCGAAAAGCGCCATCGAATTTCTCAAGAACATGGAGAAGCTGGATGTGGCGGAGCAAGTACTACCAGACATCATCTTCCTCGACATCGATATGCCGTTAATGGATGGCTTCCAGTTCCTGGATGAGTTTGAAAAGCTCACCCTCACGGCGAAGAAGAAGTGCAAGATCGTGATGCTGACATCCTCCATCAACCCACAGGACTTTAACCGTTCTAAAAAATACGAGAACGTTAAACTCTACCTGAACAAGCCGCTCTCTCATGAGAGTATTCTGAAGCTGGAGGTTTAGTAAAACCCATCGCAGCCAAATTGTAATTTCTAGTGGCTTAAGTCTCTCACGATTTGTTTTCGTGTTTTAATCTTTTTCTTTTCTGAATAGTAGGTTGCCTTTCTTGAATCCAGGTCGAAGTGTATTGAATCTACAGGGCGAACGATGCGCAACTCAACATAGGGGTCCATCAAATAGATGCCTACTTTTTTCTTGTCTGCAGAGACAATGAGGGTGGCTACTCCATCACGATCGGTAACCGTTCCAATGGTAGTGCCGTGCACAAGGCAATTTGCTCCAGGGAGCGGGTCCTTGCCGGCCACAACAAGCAGTTTAACAGTGTCAGCTGAGGTTGATTGGGCAGCAAGCCCTGAATGGAGAAGTATGATGACCGAAATGGCCAAGAAGTGTTTCATACTAATCGTCATCTGATTTTTCCTAAATCTCCGTCAGGAGATTCACGAACTTCTCATCCAGCTTCACCAGCTTGGTAGGAGCAAAGTACGACACGGATACAGCGTTCAATCGCGGAATAACGGCATTGATCTTCTTCGCTTTCTCTTTCTTCGCCTCACTGGTGGCGATCTTGAGGATCTTCAGAAACAGCTGAATGTTCTCGCAGCTGTCTTTTCCGAACAACCGTATCTGGCGCTGAATGCTGTTCGATAATTGATTGAAGAGTTCAACGTCTTTCAGCATGGTATACATCAGGGCAAGCAGAGACTTGATCTCCAGTTGCGTATAAGGATATTTCTTCAGACTCACATCGTTCAGCAGGCCGTTGATCACTTTAGCGGCTTCCTCAAACTTCCCGGCATAGTACGTCGACAAAGCGCGGTACACCGTGTAGACAATGTGCTTGGGGACATCCAGCGTATCGACTTCATAGTCCATGAAGATACCTTCGTTCTCCGCATACAGTTCATTCTCCGTGCCGGTGCGGACATGGCGCTCCAGCTTTGACAGCAAAAACTGGGCAGGAAACGTAAAGGTGGAGTAGTTCACCATCAGGTTTCCGCAGGCATCATTTACCTCTTCGTAGTACTTTTCTGCCTGGCGGTATACCTTATAGTGGTTGTAGTACTCCAGTTTCAGGAACTCGAACACCAGGTTCAGGTGATAGTAGATCGCGTCGAGGTGATAGCTCTCGAAGATCTTCTGAACCTTGTCGAAGATATCCTCGATAGACTCCCCATCCTGGGTCATGTTATCGTCGACTTCCACGAACAAACGGTGGAAGATGTACATGCAGCTCTGGTAAACGTAAAGCCTGTGCGACTCATAAAGTTTGGCCACGTTCTGCATCTCTTTCATCAACAGGCCCAAGCCAAGTCTTTCCACCTCACCGCCATTCAGCATGTAGTCAGCGTACTTCTTGAAGTAGTCGGCCAGCAGGTCTTCCGCCTTGTCCACGGCCAGCATGTAGGCCACATGGCGGTTGTAAAGCTGAGAGTACTGGAAGAAATCCGGCGAGTTGATGTTTAGACGTTTAAGGGACTTGTAGATGACAGTCAGTTCGTTAGCCAGGTCGTAGTCGAGAAGTTCCTTCTCGAGTTTCTTGAGCGTAGCAACAGAGATCGCCCGCTTCTTGGTAAACAGCACCTCGTTGATATTGGCAACCTTGCGCAACACATCGGTGCGCGGGCTCTCCAATTGGCCCATCAGGTACTCTTCAATCTTCAGGTTGAGACGCGACCGCAGCGTATAGTAGGCATTGGCGTTGACCTCCAACTCGGTCATGATCTTGTTATCGGAAAGCTGGCGTTCACGAAGGGACTTTAGCAGGTAGGCCGACTTCTCGGCGTTGCTCTCAATAAGGGAATCGTAAATTGCTTTGAAGTCTTTTTCGGAAAGTTGCTTGATGATATTCTTGAGCTTCGCCATGTCAGACAGTTAACATCCTGAAAATTTACAAAATTTATTACATCCTGCAACACCGTGCCCGCTAACCCTCCTGAATCTTTGATCGAAGTTTGTAGTTTTACCCATACGGGAAAACTCGTCAACGTGTGAACTGGAGGAGAACCATACTTAGCCTGATGATCGTGATGCCGGTCACTGCCCTGTGCCAGCTCTCGGGCGAGCGGGCGGCGCTCCACAACATGGAGAAAGGTAAGTGGGACAAGGCCTACGAGCAGTTGCACAAGTTGGTCCGCAAAGACTCCCTTCAGCCAGTAGCGCAGTTTATCCTGGCGCAGTACTTCTTCACGCCCCGCAACCCAGCCTTCCACATCGACTCTGCCTACCAGGCGATCACCAAAGCAACGCATGACTTCCATCTGGCTACAGTTCGTCAGCGCGAACGCGCGAAGCGCTACGAAGTCGATAGCCTTGCGTTGATAGCTTACCGCGAAAAGATTGACAGCGGCGCCTTTGCCAGAGCCGGGAAGCAAAACACCACCGCTGCTTATGACTTCTTCCTCCAGCATTATACCCTGGCCAGTCAGCGGCAACAGGCTGTTGAGCTTCGTGATGAAGTGGCGTTTCTCGATGCCGTGAAGGAGAATTCTTATGAAGCGTTCCAGGAATACCTATCGCTCTACCCGGCTTCCAAAAGACTCGGCGATGCCCGGTATAACTACGAGAAGTTACTGTATGAAACCAAGACGGACGATCAACGACTGGCCAGCTATGAGACCTTCCTGAAGGAATTCCCTGAAACACCGTACCGTGATGACGCGGAAGAACACATCCTGAACATCAGCACCGCGTCCGGCGATCCTGAAACATTTCAGGACTTTCTCGCACACTACCCGAAGAGCTGTCATGTCGCGCTGGTCGAAAAAATTGTCTTCCACCTGTTGGCGGAAGACACCAACACAAAATGGTCCGACGTTTCCTTGAATGATTCCTCCCGCCAGCTGCTCGAACTGAACGAGCACTACCTCGTGCCCTTCTTGCACGCCGAACATTTTGGTTTCATGGACAATGCGGGAACAGAGATCATCAAACCAAACATCACCGAGATCGACAAAATATACCGTTGTGGAAATATCATGGAAGATGTTTTGGTGGTACCCGACGGAATAATAAACCGACTGGGCACATTCATTTATAGGGGCAATGTCCTCGAACTGGAAGATCTCGGCAGTGGATTTTTATTGATTGAAGGTGAAGAATGCTCCCACATACTGCACAAATCGGGATACATGCCACTGGATACGTGCGTGGAAGACGCGCGCGTGTTGAATGGAGCAATGCTGGCGCTGAAACGCGAAGGTAAATGGGGAGTGATCACCTTCACGGGACTAACCTTGCAGCCGTTCACCTGGGACGATATTCACGTAGTCGGATCGATCGTCGTGCTGAAACGCGGCGACAAGTTGTTCCCCCTGACGATAAAAGCATTGTCGATGGCGGCCGATCAGCAGCCTCCATCGTTGCAGGATTCTTTTGATGAACTCAAACTGTGGCCAGGCAATTTAATTTGGGCTAAGAGCGGCGCGTACCAGGGTGTTCTTGACAGTAACCTGGAGTTTTATCTTCCTTTTGAAAGACATGCTATCGCGCCCGCGTTCTTCGGATACACGGCGGTGCAGGAAGGTCGGACAAAGATTTTTTCAGGAAAGGAATCGAAAGGCTCCTTCCGCCAGGCCATTGTCAACCAGCCATGGTTGGCCGTCACGGCGCAAGGTGGCTGGCAACTGAGTAAACCGTTGGAGCCAAAGTTCAAAACCATCATGGCAGATTCGGCTTTCTTTGTTGGTCCTTTTGCCATCACCGTGAACACCGACACGCTCACGGCATTTGTCGACGGTGGAAAGAAGATCGTGGTGAAACAACCCGTGCGGTTCGAATTTATTCAAGGTGCCGATTCGACATCATACCTGTCGCTGGAGCAGGATTCGAAGCGGACCGTGTTTAATCAAAAAGGAAAAAAGCTGTTTACCCTTGAGGCCGACAAAATCCAGCACGCCGGAGAAACGATTTTCATTTTTCACAAGAAGGAAAAGAAGGGGCTGGTGGGACCCGATGGTAAAGTTTTGCTTCCCCCTGAATACGACGCGATCGGCCAGCTCAAAGACGGGACGCTCTCGCTGTTGAAGGCGATGAAGTTTGGACTTTATCATGTGCGCACAAAGAAGCTGATCAAGCCTGAATACAACAAGAATCTGATCGTCTACAACCCGACGGCCGTCGTCGCTTTTAAAGATGGCGCCTATGCGTTCATCGACTGGCAGAACAAACCAACGGGTGAAGGCGGTTTCGCGGAGGTGCGCACCTGGAACGATACGATCGCGCTCGTCAGGAAGAATGCGCAGTGGATGATGTACAGGGTTTCCGATGGCAAAGTCTCGATGGACAAAATCAGGAACTTTAAAGTCATCCGCGATTTGCCGAATGACAAGCTGTTCATTGTGCAGCAGGAAAATCGTTATGGCGTCATACACAACAAGAAGGGCATTGTCATCCCCATTACCTTCAGTGACATTGTTAACGTTGGACCCGCCGAAGATCCACTCTATTTCACAGAGAAGCATGTGGAGGAGGCCTCCATCTTTGTAGTGATCTATTACAATAGCCAAGGAAAGATGCTGCGCAAGGAAGTCTACGAGCAAGATGATTATGAACGCATCTATTGCGCCGGCAAAAAGTAATCATTCTTTTTCACCGCAAAGGCGCTAAGGCGCAATGAGTTCGCTAGGAATCCTTTGTGGCTTCTTCGTGTCTTGGTGCCTTTGTGGCAAAAAAAGCTTACTCAAAATATATTTAGCCACCAAGTCACGAAGACACCAAGGGTCACAAAGAGTGCTATGAAGTTCTTAGCGCTGCTTCGGTGAAAAATAAACTTCTCCAATTCTTCCAATGATTTGCTAAATTCCCTGCACGAACAATTTCGTTTATGGCAAAATCTCCCAAACCTAAAGCAGTCGCTAAAAAAGCTCCGAAGAAAAGTAAGACGTCATCCGTTAAGCTCTCTGCCAAAGACTTCATCGCTGAGTTGGAGTTACATCAATCCGACAAGGAACTCGAAAAGATTCTCCGCTATTTCAAATCCGGAGAAGGCGAGTATGGCGAGGGTGATAAGTTCATCGGTGTGCGTATGGGAACAGTATTTGCCGTGGCGAAGAAGTACATGAACATGGAACCCGCGGAGATAGAGAAGCTCTTAAAAAATCCGATTCACGAAGTTCGTGCCGGCGCTGTGAGCATCATGGACTTCCAGGCAAGAAATAAAAAGATTACACCCGAAAGACGCAAGGAGTTGTTTGACCTCTACATCAAGCGACACGATTGCATCAACAACTGGGATTTGGTGGATCGAAGCGCGCCCTGGGTTGTCGGTGGATATTTGTTTGATAAACCCCGTAATATTCTCTACAAGCTCGCCCGTTCCAAAAATATTTGGGAGCGAAGAACCTCCATTGTGAGTACGTTCTTTTTCATCCGGCAAGGACAAGTGGATGACACCTTTCAAATCGCCGAGATGCTGCTGGACGACAAACACGATCTGATCCACAAAGCGACCGGCGGATGGATCCGGGCAGCCGGCGGAAAAAATCCAAAACGACTGCTGGAGTTTTTAGACCAGTATGCCGCGACGATGCCACGCACCGCGCTCCGGTACGCGATCGAACATCTCAACAAAAAGCAAAAAGATTATTATTTGGGATTGAAGGACAGGCTGTAGGGCTGGAATACAGAATACAGAAGTCAGGAGTCAGAAGTCGTGGAACAGTATTTACACACAGGCGATTGCCGACCGCCACCCAAGATCTTTTTTGTTTTCCTTCTGCCTCCTGTATTCTGTCTCCTGAATTCTCTCTTATTTTACAAAATGACCATGCCTTCGTAACAAATCGGGGACCCGATACATTTGGTCGATTAGTACTTTTGACGCGATAACCCCAATAATTTTTTATGTCGCGTTCCCTATTTTTTGTTTTGACGATCTTCTTAGGCTCACTTTGCTCATTTTACAACAGCCATGCGCAGGTCGACACGGACCTGACAGCAAAAACAAAGGCGTTACACAGCAACCTCAAGGCAATCGAGCAAAGTAACAACTTCCTCTTCGGCCAGGAGTTCTTCAACAGCTTCCGTTTCAACTCGGGCTCCGCGCACGGCGACGAAACTTTTTCAGACGCGAAAGACATCACGGGTTCCCATCCGGCGGTGTTGGGTTCCGACTTCCACTACTATCTCGAAAAAAACGCAACCGAACGAGGTTATCACACCGACGCGGTGAAGTATGCATTCCAACAAGGCTACGTGATCACCTTTGATTGGCATGTTAGCGCAAGGGGAACATCCTCTTATCAGTGCAGTGGCTCACCGACGAACCTGGCGAAGAACATCGCGAACGGAAATACCAATGGCGACCGCGACTGGTTTTTGGGTGAACTGGATAAAGTGATTGACATTATTAATAAGGACCTGGTGGTGAATGGTGATACCATTCCCATCGTCTTCAGACCGCTTCATGAAATGAATGGAGGTTGGTTCTGGTGGGGCGCTTGCTCCGGCCTGACGGCAGCCGAATACAAATCATTGTATCAACTCACGGCGAACTATATTAAAGAACGCACCCGAAGTGTCTTGTTCTGCTGGTCTCCGAACACACCTTTCGTTGAGAGCTACTATCCCGGCGACGACTATGTCGACGTAGTGGGTGTCGATTTGTATGAGGCAACGACCACTAGTCTTAGAACAGAATTGGGCAAGGTGGTTGACTTTGCCAACACGCACAATAAGATCGCCATCTTCTCAGAAACCGGCGACCGTAACAGCGATGCGACGGCGGCGGTCTATTGGAAGAATGTTGTGTTACCCGGAATCCTGAATGACCCATCCGGAAAATCCAGGAAGATTGCGTGGGCACTGACGTGGATCAATTCAAGTTGGTCAGAACCTTATGTAGCGCACGCCGGAAGCTCAGGCACGGTCAAGCAAAGCTTCATCGATTTTAAAAATTCACCCAATGTACTTTTCGGAGATGAGATGCCTGACATGTACACGCCCTATGTTCCGTTGTCCGCCGAAGATGACGCGCGCGAAAACCTTGTGCGGATTTATCCAAACCCGGCGAACACCAGGTTAACCATTGAAAGCACGCGCGAGCGATTAGGCGCCGTTCATATTTCTGATGTCAATGGTAAAGTTGTATTCACATCCCGCGACGCCGGCAAGGAGATCGTACTAAAGACCAGCGAAGTTTTCACCCCGGGCCTGTACATCGTGAGAGTCGAAGGACCAAAAGGCCCCGTGACCAAAAAAATCGTAGTGCTGGAATAACTTAGGCTGGCAGTTTTGACCGCAGCTCGCGCGCCTGTTCCAGGTGACGTTTTTCATGGGCCACGATGATATCGAATGCTGCTTCAATGGTGTAGACAATATTTTTGTTTGCTGGCGAATAAATGACCTTATCCAGTAGGTCAAGGTTGGACCGGATTAATTCTTTTAAATCTGCCTGGTGATTCTCGAATCGAATCAGAATGTCTCCATCGATCGCACTGGTGGTCGGCTCCCAGATAGGAAATGTTTTGCTTTTCATCTTACGGTCGGGCTGCACGGCCTTTAAGATCAATCTTCCAAACCACGAAACCATAAAGCCAATCCGTGCAACAAACGGGAGCTTGAGTGTCTTTTCGCGCGCTTCCTTGATAATCGGGTAGTATGTTTTGTTGATCACGATCAGGTGGTCCATGTTCTGCGCAACGCTCCAGGTATCGGCGTTGGGTTTCCAGTTGAGCTGCGCGATCGACAGACTTCCGAACTCCCGCTTGAAAGCATCGGTGATCAGGTCGATGTCATGCGTCCATCGTTCAATTGTCATAGGTTTAGCGGATGCCCGAATATAAAGAAGATTCGCCAGCGCGCGAATGAACATTTGCATTTACCTTCATGGTTTCTTAGACTTACTATTCAATTTTACTTTCATGGAATACAGACAGCTGGGAGGATCCGGACTCCGCGTTCCGGTTTTAAGTTTCGGCACCGGCACTTTTGGAGGAGGTACTGAATTTTTCAAGGCCTGGGGTTCAACCCAAGGCAAGGAAGCGACTCGCCTGGTCGATGTTTGCCTCGAAGCAGGCGTAAATCTGTTCGATACCGCCAATGTTTATTCGAAAGGCATGTCGGAGGAAATCCTGGGTCAGGCGATCAAAGGAAAAAGAGGGCAGGTATTAATTTCGACCAAAGCTACTTTTCCAATGAGCGACGAGGTGAACGACTTCGGTTCTTCGCGCGCGAACCTGGTCCGCCAATGCGAAGGCAGCCTGAAGCGTTTAGGGGTAGACCATATCGACATTTACCACATGCACGGCTTCGACGCCAACACGCCAATGGAAGAAACCTTGAATGCACTTAATACATTGGTTCAAAGCGGCAAGGTGAGATACATTGCTTGCTCCAACTTTTCCGGATGGCACCTGATGAAATCCTTGTCTATCTCAGAACGGTATGGTTGGGCGCGATATGTTGGACATCAGGCTTACTATTCGTTGGTCAATCGTGACTTTGAGTGGGAACTGATGCCGTTAGGAATCGAGCAGAAAGTGGGCACGCTGGTATGGAGCCCGTTGGCCGCGGGACTGCTGAGCGGAAAATATCGACGCAATCAACCGGTGCCGGATGCACGTGTGAAGCAAGGTGGAAGTCCGGTTCCGGCCGAGGTCATCAATAATGAGGTATTGTATAAAACGATCGACGCATTAGACGAAGTAGCGAAGGAAACCAACAAGAGCGTGGCTCAGGTCGCCATCAACTGGCTGCTACAACGGCCCACGGTCGTCAACATTATTTTTGGTGCGCGCACGGAAGAGCAGCTCAAGCAAAACCTTGGCGCCGTTGGGTGGAACCTCACCGTGGAGCAAGTCAAGAAGTTGGATGCGGCCAGCGAGGTGACACCGATTTATCCGTATTGGCATCAACGACAGTTTCCCATGTTGAACAACGCGCCAAAGCTTTACCCTTCCTGAGTTGATTGCGGAATGCCTTATATTCGCCCATAAATTCTTTTTTTAAGATGAAGAAAGTTCTGATTTGTGAAGATGACGTCGTCGTGCTGAAGGTAATCCAGGTAGTCGTCGAGAATGAAAAAGCTCAAGCCATCCCGTTGCAGGATGGTGGTAAGGCGCTACAATATCTTAAAGAGAATGACGTCGAGCTGATCATCACGGATATTCACATGCCTTATCACAACGGTGATGAAATCCTGAAGCTGGTACGCGACGATCAAAAGAAGAAAACACCCATCATCATGATTTCCTCCGATACCGAGGAAGAAGTAATCAAAATGGCGCTCAAGTTAGGTGTCGACGAATTCATCGAGAAACCGATCGACGCGGTGAAGCTGCAGAAGAAACTTAAGAAATACCTCCGTTAACCGTTATCCTTTAATCGCGTGTGCTTCGCATCCGGAAAACCTTACAATCTCCCTCTGTGGTCCTCTGTGTCCTCTGTGCCTCCGTGGTGAAAGAAGGATACTCCAAACTTATTTTTCACCACAGAGGCACAGAGGACACGGAGAAACCACAGAGGCGTTAGTTGACAAATCGTTGCACGAACCCATGCCCACGGATAACGATTAACAGCCAACGGTTAACATGATCCCCGCCGCAAATCTCCCCGCATCTCCCTTACGCGCAGAGAAGAAGTGTTGGTTGTTTTTGATCGTGCAGAGATCAGAGATTTCTATGCTGGAAGAATCCACACCAAACTCAAGGAGTTGCAGTTGGTTGGCCTTCCAAAGATCAAGCTTCGCTTTGTTGTCGCGCTGAGGGATCAGCAATCCGCTGCTTTGTCCGAAGGCCTGATGAACCTCCTGTACAACTTCGTCGCCCACTTCATATGAATCCTGGCTCACGGAAGGGCCGATACCGGCGATCACATCTTTTCCCTGGGTACCATAAGTGTCTGTCATCACCCTTAGCGTCTTTTCAAGAATGCGCGCCACCGTACCTTTCCACCCTGAATGCACCGCGCCGATGGCCTGATTCTTTTTGTCGTACAATAAAATTGGTACGCAATCAGCGGACATCACCGCCAAACACAATCCGCGTTCGTTAGTAACCAGCGCGTCGGTCTCCTGTAAATCGGCGACGGATGTGGTGGAGGTCACGGTGACAATTCTTGTTTTATGCACTTGCGACGGGAAAAACAATTGATTGGCAGGAATGGCGAGCGCATCCGCGACGTGCTTCCTATTTCTTAATATTTCCTCCCGGTGCGGACTGCTGGATAGGCTCAGTGAAAAACTGTCGGTGAGCGGACTTGAACTGCGGTCTGACACAAAATGCTTTATTCCCGGCTCGCGCTCCAGGCTTTCAAATTGCCAAAGGTGGAGCCCGTTGATATCCTTTCGATTCATGCCACAAAATTATAATTCCTGCGATGATTTCCCCTGACTGGTCTTAATAGTAACTTATCCTATGCGATGAAAGCCTGGATTCTTGAACAAACGCACGATCTCACTCAAGTGTCAGCACCGTTGGTGCTGGTGGATCGACCTGTGCCTGATCCTGGCAAAGGCCAGGTCCTCATCCGCGTTTCGGTTTGTGGCGTCTGTCATACTGAATTGGATGAGATCGAAGGTCGCACGCCGCCGCCGCATTATCCGGTTATTCTCGGTCACCAGGTTGTTGGATACATTGAAAAGCTTGGCGCGCAGACAAAGCGATTTCGGGTCGGCGATCGTGTTGGCGTGGCATGGATATTTTCAGCGTGTGGTGAATGCGCATACTGCAAGAACGGGCTTGAGAATTTATGCGAGCAATTTCAAGGTACAGGAAGGGATGCGCACGGAGGATATGCACAGTACATGGTGGTGCAGGAAGACTTTACTTACGCGATCCCCAAGATTTTTTCAGACGCAGAAGCTGCGCCGTTGTTGTGCGCGGGTGCGATCGGCTATCGGTCGCTGAAACTTTCCGGACTGGTCAACGGACAAACACTTGGGCTGACGGGTTTTGGCGCATCCGGACACCTTGTGCTAAAGATGGTAAAGAGTTTGTATCCCGAGAGTCCGATACTGGTGTTCGCGCGCGATGTGGAAGAGCAAGCGTTTGCCAGATCGATTGGTGCGTCGTGGGCGGGATCAGCCAAAGAGCAACCGCCATTCAAAGCACACGCTATCATCGATACAACACCCGTGTGGACCACGATTGTGGAATCCCTTCTACACTTGTTGCCGGGCGGCCGCATGATTATCAACGCCATTCGAAAGGAATCCGCTGATCAACAAGCGTTGCTGAAGTTGCGCTACCAGGATCATTTGTGGATGGAAAAAGAAATCAAGAGCGTGGCGAACATCACCAGAAAAGATGTGGAAGAATTTTTAACCGTTGCCGCAAAAATTCCAATCAAATCGGAAGTAGAAATTTATGCCTTCCACGATGCCAACAAAGCCCTTGCGGATTTAAAACTCAAACACGTTCGAGGTGCGAAGGTCTTGTCAGTCTCCAACGACTGATGTTGAAACCACTATTTTCAGGTATTCACATTTCGCAAATGAACAGTAAAGTCGCTCCGTCTGCACCTTTCGTCACTATTGTCTTTACTTCTGAATCAACATTCACTAAATTTCTTTTAGTTGGTTAATTGTTTGCTACGATTAGTTGGTAGTTAGTAAAAAAATCTCTCTGTCTATGAAAAATCTTTACGCTGTTGGCAGGCGATGGGGTATTGGATTACCCATTGCTGGATTACTCGTCCTTCTTACCTCATCTTTATTCAGTCAACAGAAGGGTGACGTCCTGGCGGGAAAGCTGCGCATCAAGGTAAAACAGGAATTCGTTTCAAAATTCGAACAAGCGCGAAACGGTCGAAGAAGCAGAGATGGGATTGTTACCAGTGGTATTCGTTCTGTCGATCAAATTCACCGCGACTTCAAAGTGCAGGGGCTGAAGCGCGTATTCAGACCAGCCGGCAAATTTGAGGAGCGCCATCGCAAGGCAGGACTGCACCGGTGGTATGAAGTAGAATTGGATTCGACGCTTTCCCTGGAACAGGCCATCGAGCGTTACAGGGGTGTTAGTGAAATCGAGAAGGCAGAGCCGATCTACAAAAAATCTTTCGTTGATCATCTAAATAACATTGCAGTTACCGCTCGGGAAGTAAATCCACTTCCGGCAATTTCCGGAACCAATGATCCTTTGTTTCCCAAACAATGGCATTATCATAACACGGGCCAGTCGGGCGGCACCGTGGGCGCTGATATTGACTTGCCCAATGCCTGGCTGTTGGAAACGGGAAGTAATCAGGTGATCGTGTCGATGATGGATGGCGGTGTTGACGTTGATCACCCGGACCTGATGAGAAACATGTGGACCAACCCGGGCGAAGTTCCCGGTAATAACATTGATGATGATGGAAACGGTTACATCGATGATGTTCATGGATATGGCTTTGGTGACAATGTCGGTGATTTTGCGGCAGACCTTCATGGAACGCATGTGGCGGGAACCATGGCTGCTGAAACCAATAATGGCATCGGCGTTTCCGGCGTAGCGGGTGGAACGGGGAATGGCGATGGCGTGCGACTAATGTCATGCGCTGTCTTCGGCGAATTCAACTATGATGGTTTTCCTGAATCCTATGTATATGCTGCGGACATGGGCGCGGTCATTTCTCAAAACAGCTGGGGTTACAATACGGATGACTTTTTCGAAGAAGCGGTGCAAGAGGCAATCGACTATTTTATTGCGCAGGCGGGGACCGACGGCGCGGGGCACCAAACCGGGCCGATCAAGGGAGGCTTGGTCATTTTCGCTGCCGGAAACTTTGACTACGATGCTAAGTTTTATCCCGGTTACTACGCACCGGTGATCGCCGTAGCGGCAACGGATCACAAGGATCAAAAAGCTTCCTATTCGAATTATGGCGACTGGGTTGATATCTCGGCACCGGGTGGTGCCGGAGATTATTTGGAAGATGGAGTGCTCAGCACGCTCCCCAACGGAAAGTACGGTTACCTCATCGGGACGTCCATGGCTTGTCCGCATGTTTCTGGTGTTGCCGCACTTTTGATTTCAAAATTTGCAGCGCCAGGCGTCACGCCGGAATTTATCAAGCAACGAATTTTTCAAGGTGCTGATTTTATTAATTCGCCTGACTTCAAAAATAAACTCGGTGCCGGTCGTTTGAATGCGTTCAAGTCATTGCACGTTAACGATGGTCAGGAACCGTTGGCTGCAACCGACCTGAGTGTTTCAGCTTTCACTGCTGTGTCCGTCACGCTTTCGTGGAGCTCGGCGGAAGATACTGGCGACTTGCCCGTAAGTACTTATGATATTCGCTACGCTGAATCTCCCATTGATGATTCAAATTTTTCATTAGCGACAGCCATTGCTTACACGCCGTCCTCACAAGATCTACAGTCATATAGCGTGACAGGCCTTCGCGCGGAAACAACGTACTATTTCGCGTTGAAGGCGGCCGATGCTTTTGGAAATACATCAGCGATCTCCAACGTTGTTCAATCAACAACGAACGCTCATCCTCAACTCATCATCTCTCCATCGAACCTCACGGCAAACCTGGCGACTGCGGGTGAAACAACCGTCTCGCTGTCCATTCAGAACATCGGAGATGGTCCGCTTGATTTTAATTTTTTAAATACAGGAAGTTTGGCAACACCATCACTTTCAGCCGGACAAGTTGCATCCAACCATTCAACACAGTTACAGATCACACTCAGTGCAGATGGGTTGTTGGCTGGACAACACCAGGATAATCTGCTGTTGGTGACGAACGATCCTGCGGAAGACACACTTGCGATACCCATTACCCTCCACGTCACAAACAATGGTTTTCCCATTGCGCAGCTACATCCGGCGTCTCTCGACTTTGGAAAAATGTATACGGCTACTTCTGCGCAAAGAGCAATTCACATCAAGAACAATGGTTCTCAAAATCTGCTAATCCAAAATATTTCTTCCGACAACAGTGCATTCACCGTTTCGTCTTTTGAAGCAACGTCGGTCCCTCCATTTGATAGTGCAGCGTATGTGGTAGAGTTTAGTTCGGCAGTACCGTCAGCTTTTACCGGTTCGTTGTCGATCGAAACGAATGATCCGTCAGCACCGACCTTGTTAGTTTCGCTTCACGGCGAAACAGAACTTCCCGCGCTTTCCTTTTCACCATCCTCATTGGAAGAAACACTGGATTTCGCCGCAACATCGACGAGACAGATTGTGATTCAGAACAATACCGCTGAGAGTATCACGCTTGACTTGTCGATCAAAAGTTCCAGCATCCCCAAAACGTCATCGTCGGAAGAACAATTTGCGCCAATGAGCATGTCCGTGGCTGAAGAAGCGGAGCGGCCCAAGCAAATGGTCAGGCGTTCTTTTTCTGAGTTGACTTCGCCGCGATTTGAATTGCCAAACGAGGAAGCGGTGCCGCGTCCTGTCCAGACGATCGCCGGATTTCAATACATGACTGACTTCGAAAGCCTTGATCCAGGAGCTGTTCACGGGCAGGAAGGTTGGGAAATTTTTGATTATCCCTATTTGGTTGATTGGGTTGTAGACAGTGTGGGCGCCGAAGAAGGTCATCAACACCTTCGGAAGGTTTCACTGGGAAGCAATTACTTCTCCGCCGTGACTTCACCGACGGTGGGCGTCGGCACCGAGCCACTGTCAACATGGGCGACCCGAATCAAGATCAGTGATGGCCGGGGCCCGAACTGGATGATCATGCTAGGTTCATTGTCGACGGGTTATGTGATCACGCGACTGTGGGTGACGCCATCCCGAAATATTTATGCGCTAAACGCAGACGGCGGCGGATTCTATGATTTGATTCCGGCCACAACACCATCCGGATATTTCACACTGGCGGTGGAAGCGGACCGGGCTACCCATCAGTTCACCGTTTACTACAACGATGAACCGGTTTACACAGCAATGGGATTCACCGGAGACATTGAGCAGGTGGCGATATTCACCTACCAGGAGTTTACCGGCGAAATGGACCTGGATGACTTCCGGTTTATTGATGGTGGACACGAAGGCATCGAATACCTCCGCGTTCAACCGACTTCTCTCACCATTGCCCCGGGGAGTTCTGCCAACGTGAATGCCAACTTCAATCCATCTCACCTTGCGTTTGGTACGTTTAACGCTGAGATAAAAATTCAAACGGCGGACCACGGAGATTGGCGCATTCCCACATCGCTTTCTGTGACCGGTGACGCAGCCGCGGGCCTGAGCCCAATAGCCCCGCTGAGGTTGAGTCTCGGATCAGACAGCACCATCGCAGTGGTGTTACGCAATGCTGGCGGCGTAGATCTTGATTACAGTGTTTCTGTCACCGATGCGCAGGGTGAAGTTAATTGGTGGACTTTCGACGAGGCGCAAGGCGAGTTGGGCGTCAATCGTCATAAAAAATTGAACGCTCATATCGCAACCGACGGACTTGCACTAGGCTCGCATGCCGCCATGATCAGAATAAAATCGGGTACAACGAACTTACTTGCTGTGCCGGTTACACTGAACGTAACACCACCGTCTGATATTTTTATCTCGGCCGACTCTGTCTATTTACTCATCGACTCAACCAGTTATGGTTGGGGCTCAGCGGTATTGCCTGTTCAAAATGTTGGCCAGGGTGTGTTAAGTTTTACGGTTGATATGCCGTTAACCCTAAGAACACTTTCAACCGGTGTAGACTTCGAAGAACCAGCGTTCTCAGCACCGCCCGGTCTTGGTCCGGTGGATACAGGAGCGATCCCCAATCAAGCGGGAAAATTCCCGAGCATTGTTTTGGACGATTACTTCGGATATTTTTTCACTGAAGGCGATGTGAATGGGCAGAATTCGTGGGCTGCCGAGCGCGGCGTGTGGCAAGTAGAGTCTCCTCATGTATACTATTTCAAAATTCATGGCAAGTCCGACGGCCAGGGACCGGCCTCTTTGTATTCTCCGATCGTGATTGCTGGAGAAGAAAGCGTTTCTTCCATGATCATGGATGTGCACCTGAACTATTCGAATGGAACAACCTGGCAGATTATCCCTCAATCGTTGAGTGATGGACAAATCGTGACACGTTTTCAGGTTAACCCCGATGGAAGCTTTCAAGTGCTGGTCGAGGAAAGTCCCGGCCATGCTGTTTTCAAAAAGATAGATATGTTCATGCCCGGCTATAACTTCACGCTGAAGATTGAGGTGGAGCGGAATACCCGCATGTTCAGTGTGTTCTTCAATAACCTCAGGGTATTTACCGGGAAGGGATTCGCAGACAACCTGGAGCAAATGGTTTTATGGTCAGCGATGGAGCAGGCAGGATCGGACGTATTCATTGACGGTTTGTACATCGATGGTGGTCAGCCCGCGTTAGATTTAAGCCCGGAGACACGCTACGTTGGGGCGGGCAAGACGCAAAATGTCTTCATTAGTTATCAAGCTGCTGGCCTGGCTGAAGGAATCTATCGGACTACGCTGCATGTTCACAGCAACGATCCGGATGAACATGAATTGGTTATTCCCCTGATCATTGAGAAGCAAAGGTCCGTCGATGAGAATTTTCAACTCCGCATCTTAAACGATTCTATCAATCCCGTGATACACGAAGGAGGTACAACCACTGCCACGATGACTATTCAATGGCTAGACCTCAATGCGTTCGAGCCTAATCAGGATCCAAGCTCGGCGGTGTCTATCGATGACTCGCCGGTCCTTTTTGAGTACCCGGTGGATGACTATGGGTATGGCAACGTTGCCATTCACAGTCGCATGCGTGGTGGCCCGACGTTCGAATGGCAGGACATCAAATCCACAGGTGTTTTGATTCCTTTATCCGATGATGATTCCGAGGAGTTAACACTTCCTTTTGATTTTCCATTTACCGGATCCATACGGTCGGATCGAAAGATTGTGGTGAGCTCCAATGGATACCTGGTGTACGACTATGACAATCGGCACTTCCCGGGAGACAATCCGAACAACGTACTCTTCGAGGAACTCTTTGAGGATTACGGACTCATTGCTCCGTATTGGGATGATCTGCAAACCGATGCGCAATCCGGTATCTATTACTTGGGTGACAGTAGCAAATTCGTTGTGCAGTACGATAACGTACTCCTGTTTGGCGCTGACGTTCGAAATACATTTCAAGTGATCCTGTATCCCGACGGGCGGATTGTATTTCAATATTTAAAAATGGATGATCAGCAAACATCCAGCACGGGAATCCAAGGCGGAGGATTTATTGCGTTGAGTAATAATTATCCTTTTGTATCGGATAGCCTCGCTGTGCTCATCGAACCACAAGTTCCGGTGTGGGCCGATTATACGCTCGTCGCTCCAAAAGGCGACCAGGTGGATGTCGATATTATATTTTCCTCTCCCGACAACGCGAGCCCGATTGAAGCTGGGGTCTATCCCGCGCACGTCTACTCTATCGCGCCGGGTGTAGTGGATTTTAAGCCCATGACCTTGACCATCCTGGAAAATCCACCGCCGGAATTTACGCTGGTGGTCACGTCCGTGTCCCAACAAGAAGGAACCACGAGTTCCAATATCATAAGGGCTATCGATCCGAATGATGATGAAGTGTTCTTCGCTCTTCGTGGTGGACCTGCGTTTGTGTCGCTTGTGCGAATCGACGAGGAGAGCGCGTCGTTGATCGTCGCGCCGGGAGCAGGGACCACAGGCACCTACCATCTTGCCATTGACGCGACTGATCCTCATGGTCGATTAACGTCGGCGTTCGTAACAATCACCGTAACACCAACATCGGTTTTCGGGTTTAGCCTTGTCAACTGGAAGACCACCGAGGTGATTGCCATGCTGGGTGACACGGTTGAACTGGATGTTGCCGATCCCAACATCGGCGATTACACGATCGGGGCAGAGGTATCAGGTTCCACCGTTGGCAGTGTGCGGTTCAAGCTCGATGGAAAAATTATTAAGTCCACGCGAAACGCTCCGCCGTACCTGGTAAACTATTGGCAGTTGCCGCTTCAAAACCGCGGCTTTCACATCCTGGAGGCCCAGACTTTCTCCGGCAGAAACGCCACCGGAATACCAGGACCCGCGCATTCAATTGTCATCAGCATGGTGAATTCCGCGTCGATACCGAAACTTGAAATTGTAAACATGACGTCGGGTAATGTGCTGACAGAACTTCATGAAGGTGATGTGATCGACCTGAACAAACCGGGATACAACGCCATCAACCTTGTCGCCAGCACGAGCATTCCGGAAGTCCGGAGTGTGTTGTTCAAAGTCAACAATACAACAGCGAGAATCGACAACCAGGCACCCTTTGCAATACATGGCGTCTCAGCGACGGAAACGCCGTGGCCCATTCGTCCGGGTTTCTACACGGTAACAGCAACACCTTACATGCGCTTTCATGCATGGGGTGCGCCGGGTGAAACGCGCACGGTTTCGTTTAGGGTTATCCGCGGTGCGGCCACGGTCGAATCACCGGACTTCGTATCGGAAATTAATCTTCGAACGCCTGAAGTCAATGATTGGTACGTGTACCCCGTTCCGTTTGCCGACAAGTTGCAAGTTCAAATGATCACCGATGTCGAAGGAGATATCAGGCTTATTCTTCGGAATAGCAATGGCTTGCCGATACACGAAGTGGTGGGAAGCGCGGCATCGTTCGCGAATTTCTCGATTGATAGCCACGAGCTTGGCTTGACGAAAGGGATTTATTATTTGCAGATAACGTACGCCAATGGAAAAATCCGGGCTTGGAAAGTTATTAAAGACTGAAAATATTTCTCACGGAAAGCACGGAATACACGGAAAAACTCTTCCGTGACTTCCGTGTATTCCGTGAGAGATTTTGCATTTATTTTTTCGTCACGCCCTTACCCGTCGCGGCCCAATAAATTCCGCCGTACAGGTGATCTAGGAATACCGGATCGCTAAACACCAACGGTAAGTGTCCCAGTCCTGTATAAAATGAACGGCCGCCATCATAGTAATGATACCACGCTATCGGATGAAAGTCGCCCATTCCTTTACCAACCTTCTCACCCCACTTTACATTGGGATCGAATGTCTTTTCATCGACGGTTAAGATGTAGTTGAGGCCTTTGGTTTTTTCTTCACCGTATTCGTACCACTCGTCGGTCCAGTACCATCCATTGGGAATGCGTTCCATGCCGGGGAACTTGGCGTCATTCACGCGGAGCACAGCAGTTTGAACAGCGGGGTGAATGTGAAACATGCGGCCCACCATTTTAGTGTACCATTCCCATTCATACTCCGTGTCGGCGGCGCTGTGTATGCCGACAAATCCTTTTCCACTTTGGATAAACTTCGTGAGTGCTTTCTGTTGCTCATCGTTCAGCACATCTCCCGTGGTGTTGAGGAATATCACCACCTGGAATTCGGCCAACTTGGTATCGTTAAACGTCGTTGGATTTTCTTGCCACTCTACGGTGAAGAAATGTCGTTCGCCCAGTTTTCGGATGGCGTCGACACCTTCGTTGATGGATTCATGATGCCAGCCCATGGTTCGGGTGAATAGCAATGCCTTGAATTGCTTTTGACTGAAGACTGGCGAAAGGGTAAGCAGAAGAAGCGCAATGGTCGTGGCGATTCTCCGGGTTGAGTGAAGGTGGTTCATGTTTGAATACTTTGACCTTCAAGGTATGGATTTCTGTGAAATCATCCCTGCTGATTTTTCACTGAGAAGAATTGTCATTAAAAATTCCTAACATGATCATCGGATCAAAACGATGCATTACACCATAAGAAAATCGCTTGATGGCTTCGTTCACCGCACATGGAAGTAGTCGCGATACGATGAACGTGTAATGGTTAAAAGAAAATTGAAGGCTAATTAAATTATGAGCATCATGAATCTACAGTTCCCCCGGAGTTTCAAGTTCACCCTCGTCTTGCTGTGCCTGCCGATTTTTCTCGCAGCACAAATGAATCCTATCGGAGCTTTTGAACATCACCAGGATGTTGGCGATCCGAAGCTGAAAGGGTCAGCCGTGTACAATCCGAAGGACCAGAGCTACGAAGTGACAGGCGCGGGTGCGAACATGTGGGCCAGTACTGATCAGTTTCATTTCTTGTGGAAGAAGATCAAAGGCGACTTCATCATTCAGGCGACCGTAGAGTTCATCGGGAAAGGAACGCACGAGCATCGAAAGATAGGAATCATCGCGCGTGAGAATCTTACGGCAACATCACGCTATGCGGATGCCTGTGTTCATGGCGATGTTTTAACGTCATTGCAATTCCGCGACAACGATAGTACGGAGCAAGTGGTGTTGTCTACCTATCACCCAACAAACATCGAATTCCAGCGCGTCGGAAACACCTTTACGTTTTCGGCTGCGACATTTGGAGAGAATTATAAGTCCGTCACCAAGGAGATAAAGCTGAGCGAAGAGGCATACGTTGGCTTGTTCCTCTGCTCTCACATGGAGGATGTCATGGAGAAAGCGATCTTCCGAAATGTGCGGATCATCATTCCGGCCGATAAAGATTTCAGACCGTATCGCGACTACATCGGCAGTCACCTGGAGGTGATGGATGTTGCCACTGGCGTCAGAACCATCCTGCATAGCGAACCCATTTCCCTTCAGGCGCCGAACTGGACGCCAGATAACAAGTTCCTGATCTACAATGCCGAAGGGTTACTCTATAACTATAATCTCCAAACCGGAGCCATCACCAAACTCAACACGGGATTTGCAAACCAAAACAACAACGATCACGTGCTGTCTTTTGACGGCAAGATGATGGCGATCAGTCACCACGTCGGCGAAGCGCGAACATCAACGATATACACGCTGCCGGTTAGCGGATCAGATGCTCCAAAGAAAATCACCGATGAGAAGAATGGACATTCGTATTTGCATAGCTGGTCGCCGGATGGCAAGCGTTTAATTTTCACCGGACAACGAAACAAGGAATGGAATATCATCGCTGTTGATGTGGCCACCGGTAAAGAAACTCCACTCACAGAAGGACCATTGCTGGATGACGGTCCGGAATACACACGCGATGGAAAATACATTTACTTCAACTCCGTTCGCAGTGGAACCATGAAGCTCTGGCGCATGAAGGCCGACGGCAGCGATGAAGAACAAGTGACCTTCGATGAATACAACGACTGGTTTCCGCATTTCTCTCCGGACGGCAAATGGATGTTATACCTTTCTTTTCCCAAAGAAATCAATCCGAACGATCACCCATTTTATAAGAAGGTTTACCTCAGATTGGTGCCAACATCAGGGGGCGTGCCGAGAACGATCGCTTACATCTACGGCGGACAAGGAACCATAAACGTTCCAAGCTGGTCGCCGGACAGCAAGCGGATCGCGTTTATCAGCAATACCAAGCTGGACGCGAAGAAGTAAGCCGCTGAAGGAATTCGGCTTTCAAACCAACCTCAACCTGGTTATATTCGGTCGGGACATCTTCGTATGAACAGGCGTGAAACTTTAAAGACATTAATGGCGGCCTCCGGAAGCTTGATTGCGCTTCCTTCGTGGGCTGCCCGCTGGACGCAAGCCGACGTTGTTGGGTTTGCGTCTTCCTTTACAACTTCGGAACAGGTTCTCCTCTCTTCGGTAGCGGACACGATCATTCCCGCCGGCAATTCAATCGGCGCTTTGTCGGTCGGCGTCGACAAGTTCCTCGTGAAGTTGATTGACAACTGCTATGAGAAGGAAGTCCAGGACAATGTGAAGGCGCAGCTCAGGAAATTGGACGATGGCGCTCAGCAAAGTTTTCAGAAGTCTTTTTCCGCGTGTGATCTTCAGCAACGACAGGAGAGTCTTTTAAAGTTGGCAAGCTCCAACGACAAAGCCGAGAATGAATTTTTCAAGCTGATGAAATCAGAAACTATTCGCGGGTTCAGCACGTCGCGCGAAGTGATGGTGGATCATCAGAAGTATAAAGTCGCGCCAGGTCATTACTATGGTTGTGTGGACGTAAAAGCTTAAAACGCCTATGGCAAACTTCAACATTGATTCAACCGACGACCGCACCTACGACGCGATTGTGATCGGCTCCGGCGCCAGTGGAGGATGGGCCGCGAAAGAATTGTGTGATAAGGGTCTGAAGACATTAATCCTCGAAAGAGGAAGAGACGTCAAACACATCAAAGATTATCCGACGGCGTCAAAAGGTCCGTGGCAATTTGAATATCGGGGAACTGTTCCGCTGGATGCCAGAAAAGATTTTCAAACGGCGCGATTTGTTCGCGAAGAAACTTTTCATTGGGCTATCAAAGATGATGAACAACCTTTCATCCAGGAAAAACCGTTTCGTTGGTTTCGCGGATATCATGTAGGGGGGAAGTCGTTACTTTGGGCGAGGCAAACGCAGCGGTGGAGTGATTTTGATTTTGAAGGTCCTGCGCGCGATGGTTTTGCTATTGATTGGCCGATTCGTTACAAGGACTTAGAACCGTGGTACGCACACGTGGAAAAATTTGCCGGCATTGCCGGGAATAAAGATGGATTGGCCGAGCTGCCGGACAGCGAATGCGTGCCGGGATTTGAAATGAGCTGCCTGGAAAAACATTTCAAGGAGAGCCTTCAAAAAAATTATGGTGACCGCTATTTGATTCAAGGACGTTGCGCGCACATCACCGACCCTCAGCAGATTCACATTGACCAAGGAAGACACAAGTGTCAGAACCAGGCGCTCTGTAATCGCGGTTGTGTGTATGGCGGTTACTTTAGTAGTAATGCGTCGACATTGCCATGGGCGATGAAGACGAAGAAGCTCACCATTCGGCCGTTTTCTGTTGTTCATTCTATTATCTATGATGAGAAGAAAGGAAAGGCCAGCGGAGTCCGGATCGTTGACGGAAATACCAAGGAGACGATCGACTTTTATGCGAAGGTGATTTTTGTAAACGCGTCAACGATCAATAGCAACGCGATACTTTTGAATTCGACATCTTCCCGATTTCCGAATGGATTCGGTAACGACAGTGGCCTCCTTGGGAAATATGTAGCGTGGCACAACTATCGCGGAAAAGCCAACGCAACCTACGATGGATTTAAAGACAAACGCACCGACGGCCGTAATCCCAGCAACGCTTACATTCCGCGATTCAGAAATGTGCGGAAGCAAGACATGAATTTCCTCAGAGGCTATGCCATCGGCGTAGCCGGCGGACGCGGAACATTTTCCGATACCAGCATGATTGGCGATCAGCTTCGGGACAACTTATTGAACCCTCAATTAGGAAGTTGGAACATCGCCAGCTGGATGCAGGGTGAAACCGTGCCGCTGGAAAAAAACCATGTACGCTTGCATCCTGACTTAAAAGATAAGTATGGTATACCACAACTCATCATCTCCTGCGACTGGAGCGAGAACGATGATAAGATGACGGAAGATTACGTCCAGCAATCAAGAGAAATGTTTGAAAAAGCTGGATTCACCAACATAACAGCCGTTGATACGAAGACTCCACCAGGCTCCGACATCCACGAGATGGGCGGTGTTCGCATGGGACATGATCCAAAAGATTCGCTGCTGAACAAATGGAATCAGTTTCACCATTGCAAAAATGTTTTCGTCACCGATGGTGCATGCATGACCTCAACGAGCTGTCAGAATCCAACGCTGACGTTTATGGCGATTACGGCGCGGGCGGCGAATTATGCGGTGGAGGAAATGAAGCGGAAGAATCTTTGAGAATGCTTACGAGTTGCCAGTTGCCAGTCACCGGTTGCCGGTGGTGTGAATGTGCTAGGTTGTTTGTTGGTGTTCTTCACCGTTGTTTGTTGGTGTTCTTCACCAACAAACGGGCAACTATCATCATAACATAAAATTCAATTGCAAAAAATGAAACGAATTATCCCGTTACTGATTTTGATCACGGCCTTAACCGATGGGGCTCTTGCTCAAAAGAAGAAGAAGCCACTGTACACCGCGCCATTGGGAGTTCAGGGGTACACATTTCGAAAAAGTTTTCCAAACGGTGTAGCCGAGACGCTCGACACGATCAAGATGCTGGGCATCACCGAGCTTGAAGGTGGCGGCGGGAAGATGCCGCCGGAGGAATTCAAAAAGCTTTGTGATGAGCGAGGGATAAGCATTCCTTCCTCGGGCGCTCCATACGACGCATTGGTGAAGGATGCTGCCTCCATTGCCGAACGAACGAAGATTTTAGGTGCGCGCTTTTTAATGTGTTCATGGATTCCCCACGAGCGCGGCAAGTTCAATCTCGACAATGCTAAGAAAGCCGTTGAAGATTTCAATGCGGCGGGCAAAATTCTGAAGGAGAATGGAATTACCTTCTGCTATCACCCGCACGGATACGAGTTCCAACCGTATGAAAAGGCAACGCTAATGGAGTATATCATCGAGAACACAAACCCCGAATACGTCTCTTTTGAAATGGATGTGATGTGGATTCAGTTCGGTGGTGGCGACCCGGTGAGTTTACTGAAGAAGTACGGCAACCGCTGGAAGCTTATCCACTTAAAGGATTTAAGAAAAGGAACACCGAAAGATCTGACCGGCGGCACCGCCGATGAAAACAACGTGGCCCTCGGCGATGGTGAATGCGATATAGCGGGCGTGATTCGCGAAGCGAATAAGATTGGTATCAAACATTTCTTTATTGAAGACGAGAGTGTTAGGCCATTGCCGCAAGTGAAGAAGAGTATTGAATACCTGAAAGGGCTGACGGAATAGGTTTATCGAAAAACAAGTGTGTTACAATGAGTGTTTTGGCTACATGGAAAGCACTGATAATATTTCTAACAGCCTGTACTATTTGGTCATGTGGGGCGAACGTAAAGGACCAGCAACAGACAAAGCCCACCAATGATAGTTCTTCCTGCGTTTTAAAATATGATAGCGCTTTAGGAATGTCCTACTACTCTAAGGCCGACATTGACCCGATTTATGTTGGTGGGCTTAAGGAAATGTCCAAGGTACTTTTAAAGAATCACAAGTACCCAACCCAAGATTGCTCCAAGATTATGGATTCAAAAATTGTTGTTGGCTGTATAATTAGTGCAGACGGAAAATTGATTGGTAAAATGCTCATCAAGGGTTTGCCGGAAAATAAAGGCTGCGATGCAAATAAGAATGCTTTAGAAACAGTTAGCCATCTTACGGACTGGATTCCAGGACGATGTGACGGGAGGAACGTGACAGCTCTTTTTATTGTCCCAATTCAATATGAATGGAAGGAATGAAGTAATAGCTATTAATTCATAATAATTTACGAATTAACTCCTCGGTTGTTTGTTGGTGTTCTTCACCAACAAACGGGTAAATCACGGTACACTGCACATCTGCGAAAAACAACTTTTCTTTATTATCTTTTGACGGCGTTGACTTAATCGGCCGTTGATTCTTACCATGATTTCGAAATTTTACAAAGATCACGAAGTGGCCATTCGAATCGGGCTGATCTTTATTGTGTGGTGTGTCTTTGGCAGCTTAATCGTTAATTTCACCGCGGGTGGATTGGCGAGAGAAGCCACGAAGAAGGCGTGGTTCGTCAGTCATTTGCGATACGACTTTTCCGCGGTCGTGGACACCGCCATTGTCTTCGAGCGACAGCATGCAGATGGAAGGATCTTCTGCACGCCGTCCCGCGATATTGAAATGGATTACTGGGTGGAGGATAGTTTAAGGCAGCGGTTGTCGTGGCCATACCGTTTCCGATTTCTATGGTGGAGAAAAAGCGGGCAAGTGAATTTTAGGATATGGGGTGGCCAGATCGGCAAAGAGAGCGACAGTGTTTATGTGAATTCTAAACAAAACACCATTCAATTTTTCAAAACCGGGGTGCCGATTGGTACAAGGGAGATTACAACGAGCCTGGAATGATTCTTCGGGTTGCAAAGGATAACGAACTAAACAATGCAAGACCAAATAAAAACCTCAGTTGTTTGTTGGTGTTCTTCACCAACAAACGGATAAACAACTGTACTGCGTAAAACAACTTTCTTTATTATCTTTTGACGACGTTGACTCAATCGACCTGCAACAAACCTAAATTCTAAACCAATGCCCTAATTGAGAAAAGTTAATTTCTCGACAAAACTCCGACTCGCAAATCAGAGACCAATTCTTTTTAGGCTAGTGTTAATGTTGACCTTATTCCCCTTGGTTTATTCATTCGCGATGTACGTAATCCATCATCGATTTTCGATGGACAGAATAACCGACGTTGAATTTTATTTTTTCTATGCACCTGTTATTCCGTTCTTTTCTTATGGCTTGTTGTTGTCAATCTATTTTCTTTTCGCCCTAAGCAGGCAAATTAAATTAATCAGATCTGGTGACATCCGTGAGGCTGAGTTGATTTCCTTTGGAACCAAGCCGGCTATGGCCCTTCCGTTTGCTGCTGAAAAGTATTGGATTCGCTATCGATACCTTATTGCGGGCGATAATCGAGTCGAGGGACAGTCGGAGACAACTGATCGATCCGTAGTCGAGAGCAAGAAATCAGGAGATAAGATAAAAATATTTGTTTCGCCGGAGAACGAATTCAGAACCTTCCCGGTGATTCCCACGCACGCGCAGATGAATGGGTGGAAGTTAGACTGATAAATGCTGTGGATCCCATCACATTTCCTCGTAATCCAAATCCTTCGTATACGTTTCTTCCAAATAGTAAAGCGCAACGCCAGCAATGATAAAGGCGACCACGCCAACCGCCAATGCTCCATTCAGAATCCCTAAGTAATTTTTTCCAAGTGTAAAGAGCGCCGTGAGCGGAATGACGGAGCCGCGCACAAAATTTGGAACGGTAGTAGCCACCGTGGCACGCAGGTTTGTTCCGAAAAGTTCTGCGGCCACCGTTATGAACAAGGCCCAGTATCCATTAAATATTCCGAGAAGGAAACAAAGTCCATAGAACATCGAAAGATCTGCAATCGGTCCGAGTAAGTAGGCCAACACCAGTAGAAAGGAAGTAAGGATAAAGAACAAGATTACTTTCTTACGACTCTTTACATACTGACTCAGAAATCCGCTGATTAGATTTCCGATGACCTGGCCACCGAAAGCAAAGATCACCGCCTTGCCGGCTTCAACGGATTCCGTAAGTCCCAATGCTTTTCCAAACTCTGGCGAGAAGGTGATGAGAATTCCCACAACAAACCAGATCGGCAATCCGATCAGAATGCTGTTCATGTATTTTACGATGCGCTCCTTCGTGCTGAAAAGTAATTTCAAATTGCCGCGACTTACTTTATGTTCCTTCGCCTTCACAAACATGCCGGACTCAAACACGCGAATGCGCATGATCAACAGCGCGAGTCCCAAGCCGCCACCAATAAAATAGGACATGCGCCAATCGAACGTGTCCGCAATAAAGTAGGCGAGGATGGCGCCGAGGACGCCCATGGTCGCAACGAGTGTTGTCCCGTAGCCGCGGATTTCTTTCGGTAAGATTTCAGATACCAATGTAATCCCGGCTCCTAATTCTCCAGCGAGGCCCACGCCGGCGATGAATCGAAAGAAAGCGTACTGCTCGAAGGAGGTGACAAATCCATTAGCAATGTTGGCGAGCGAGTAGATGAGAATGGAACCGAAGAGTACGGAGAGCCTTCCCTTTTTATCGCCCATAATTCCCCAGAGCAGGCCGCCGATGAGCAGTCCGGCCATTTGAAGGTCGAGCAGAATGAATCCGTCTTCCATCATGTTTTCCGTCGGGATACCAATGTCTCCCATGCTGGGCACGCGAACGATGCTGAACAAAAACAGGTCATACATGTCAACGAGATAGCCGAGGGCAGCGACCACAACGGGCAGCCGGGTGATGTGACTGAGTACACTTCTGTTTTCAGTTAAAGGTTGCGCCATGGCGTGCGACGATTTGGATTGGTGTTTTAAATTTTTTCCCGCAGATCTCGCAGATTATCGCAGATGGTCTGGTATTCATCTGCGTCAATCTGCGTGATCTGCGGGAAACAGAATTTCATTAATTACAAACGTGGCAATGTAAGCCCCCCATCAACCATGATGACTTGCCCGGTAGAGTAGGGGAAACTTCCACTCGCTAAAGCTCCCACAGCCTTACCAACATCCTCCGGAAATCCCCACCGCGATTGAACAGTAAGTCCTTCTTTTATAAGCTTATTATATTTTTCCTTCACACCCGCCGTCATGTCTGTGCTGACGATTCCCGGCCGGACTTCATATACTGGTATCGAGAACTCTCCCAGTCGCGTGGCGAACAACTGTGTCATCATACTTAATCCTGCTTTCGAAATACAGTATTCACCACGATTCACGGAGGCAACCGTCGCGGAGATCGAAGAAATCGTTATGATACAACCCGCAAACTCCGGGTCATTTTTCTTTTGCTCGACCATCCAGTTCGCGGCCGCTTGCGTCAGAAAGTAGCACCCTTTTAAATTGATGCCCAGAACATAGTCAAAGCTTTCTTCGCTGGCTTCTAAAATATCGCGTCGTTCTCGGGGCGCGATGCCCGCGTTATTGACCAGCACGTTTAGTCCACCGAAAAAGTGGTTTACCTTATCGAGGATATCTTTTCGATCGGAAGAGGAAGAGATATCACCCTGGCAATAAATTACCTTTGATCCGTTCGCGCCTAAATTTTTTATGACGTCTTCCACCGAAGACTCATCGCGGATGCCGTTGATGGCCAAATCAAAACCTTGTTGTGCGAGTTGCAGGGCTATCCCTAGCCCTATCCCGCGACTTCCACCGGTTACGAGCGCTACTCTATTCATGGCATTGAGATTTTAGTCTTGAGTTTGAGAAAAGCTAAACGAATGTTTCAAATTTTTCAATCTTCCAACCTTTCAATTTTTCAACCCCTCAACTCCCCCACATCCACCCATTTCCGCTGACTCCAACTTTCCAACCCCTTCTCCGCTAACTGAACACCTTTTGCTCCTTCCATTAAGTTCCACGGGAATGGCTCATTGTTCACGACGTGCTTCAGGAACAACTCCCACTGAACCTTGAATGCATTTTCAAAAACTTCCTGCTCCGGTACTTTCGACCATCCCTCAAAGAAATTGATCGGCTGCGCTATATCCGGATTCCAAACAGGTTTTGGCGTCGAACCATAGGATTGAATATAGCATTCCCTTAGGCCGGCCACGGCCGACCCCTTCGTTCCGTCTACTTGCAACGTCAGCAGGTCATCGCGCCTTACGCGTACCGTCCACGATGAATTAAAATGCGCGATGATATCGCCTTCCAACTCGAATGTTGCATAGGCTGCGTCGTCGGCAGTGCACTTGTATGTCTTTCCGTTTTCATCGACGCGTTGAGGAATGTGCGTGGCGCCGAGGCAGCTGACGGCTTTAACTTTTCCAAAGACGTTGTCTAACACATAGCGCCAATGACAGAGCATGTCGACGATAATTCCGCCGTCGTCTTCTTTGCGATAATTCCAGGAAGGTCGTTGTGCGGGAATGGTGTCACCTTCAAACACCCAATAACCAAATTCGCCGCGCACGGAAAGTATCTTTCCAAAGAAGCCTTGTTGAATCAGTCGCTTTAATTTGAGAATTCCCGGAAGCCACAACTTGTCTTGAACCACACCGTGCTTCACGCCTGCTTTCTCACAAAGGTGATACAACTCAAGCGCGGACTTTGTACTAACGGCCACCGGCTTTTCACAGTAAATGTGCTTGCCGGCTTTCACCGCTTGATGAACAGCGTCAGCTCTGCGGCCGGTCGTCTGCGCGTCGAAGTAAATTTTATTGTGTGGATCGATAAGCGCCTGATCCAGGTTGGTGGTCATTTTTTTTATACCCGAACGTTCGCCGAGCTTTTCGAGTTTGTTGATATCGCGGCCGATGAGCACCGGGTCGGGCATGATGGTGTCGCCGTTAGCGAGCTTTACGCCGCCTTGCTTCATGATTTCAACAATAGACCTCAGGAGATGTTGGTTCGTTCCCATTCGGCCCGTGACGCCGTTCATGATGATGCCGATGGTATGTTGCTTCATGCGCGTGCTTGCGTTTAGCTGTGCTGCTTGTAGGCCGTGATAATTTTTTTCAGGAACTCGGACTGATCTTCATTCCAGAATTTTTGTGAGAAGATTTCTACCTCATGAAATCCCTTGAAGCCAGCGTCTTCAACCCAGGTGCGAATCTGTGGAACAGGAATGCATCCTTCGCCCATCAATCCGCGATCGAGTAATAAATCCGTTGTTGGAACATTCCAGTCGCAGATGTGGAATGCAAACAGGCGGCGACTTGCGCCACATCGTTTGATCTCCTGCCTCAATGAAGGATCCCACCATACATGATAAACGTCCAGCGCTACACCGACCCATGGCGAGTTAATCGCTTCGGCCATGTCGTTGGCTTGTGCAATGGTGTTGATCGCGGATCGTGTATCGGCATACATGGGATGCAACGGTTCGATCGCCAATTTGATGCCGGCGGTTTCCGCGCGAGGAAGTATCGTCTCGATGCCTTCCCTGATTTGCTTTCTGGAATCTTCGAGCGACTGATGTGGATTGGCGCCGCAGACGAGGACGATCATCGGAGCGCCCAAGGCATGTGCTTCATCAATGGCTTTCAAGTTATCGGCAATGGCTGCTTCACGTTTCGATCTTATTTTGGACGGAAAAAATCCACCACGGCACAGCGATACGATTTCAAGATCATGATCCTGCAACATCTTCGCTGTCTGTGAAATGTTCTTCCCTTCGAGGGCATCGCGCCAGATCGTAATGCCTTTCACGCCAGCCTTGGAGTAGTGTTGAACTGCTTCTTCAAGACTCCAGGGTTTGGTAGTGACCGTGTGAAGGCAAAGTCTGGAAAGGTCGGTTATAGGCTTGGCACTCATGATACACAGTTAAAAAAGGTATAATATTTTTCGCCGCGAATGATCCGCTGAAGGTAAAGACATACTTCGCGCGCATGATAGTCGCCCCACATGCTGGACTCACCCCGTGGAATTTTACTTCCCTTCGGAATAAAATCCCATCCATTGGGACGATGATAGATTGAATGGAGCAGGAGACCCTGGTGATTTTCGTTCACACTCAAATACGGTTCGCCTAATAAAGTATTGAGAACTGTAAGACCAGCCTGCCAGTACTTCGTTCCATTTTCACGATCACCATTTTCATTCAAGTATTTTCCAAGACGCAACAATCCTTGCGCGCCGATCGCCGCGGCGGAACTGTCTACGGGTTCGAAATCATTGAATGGATCGGCTGGCTTGTCGAGGTAGTTCAGGAGTTTGTTGAGATGAGGCGCGCCGGTATCCCAGTAAGGAATTCCATCGGTCGGTGTATTCTTGATGTAAAAGTCGCACGTCGCTTTCGCGGCTTTCAGCATGAAGCTCAGGATATCTTCTTTCTTTCCGAAGACTTGCAATTCATTTTCGGATCGCGTGTGGATCCATTCCAGTTGTTCAGCAAATCCGCACATGGCCCAGGCGAGGCCACGCGTCCATGTGGTAAATCCTGAATAACCTTGTTGAGAATTTGGACAGCGGAAGTTTCCGTCTTTGACGTTGAAGACACTTTCGTGTGCCGTTCTTCCCGGTTCGTCGTATTGGTCGCGGCCTTCGCCGTAGTAAATCGAGAATTGTGCCGTCGCCTGAATATGTTGAAGCGCGCGTTGCAGCAGGTCGATTCGGCTGTCGCCTTCAGCTTGAAATACATGTCCCAGCGCGTGGCTTACCATCAACGCCCGGCAGGAGCGGATCGTGTCCACGAATAGCGAGTGCGCACCATTGAAGGAATGAATAAATCCTCCGGTTTTGATTGGCGTCCAGCGGCTGGCTTGCACGGCTCCACTTATTTTCAACGCCAGTTCATAAAAGTTCAGCTCCCATTCCTGGGTTGGAATTTTTCCTTCGCGCATGAGCCGAAGGAGATTGCCATAGGTGCTTACGTTATTGAAGCCATGATCGTGAACGCCGATGTGACTGACGTGAGGCGCCATAACGTCCACGACTTTCTTTCGGGCGCTGTCTAAAAAATGTTGATCGCCGGTGGCGTCGAATTGGAGGATGGCCGAACCATACTGAAATCCCTGTGTCCACTCCGTCCATCCGCGTGTAGTGTATTTTCCATCGGCGGTAAACACGGGAGACCCGAGCCGTGCATCAAAACCCTTTTCGATGTTCCGGATCTTGGAAGCAGAAAGGTCCCAAAACTTTTGTAATCCCGCGGTTAGATCGGATGGTTGAAGGTTCGGGTTGGTTCTAATCATGAAGGATGAGGTCCTGGCTCAACAGAGAGTTAAGATAGCATTAAAGTCCGAAAGTCGGAAAGTCCGAACTCAAATCGCTAGTCATCAATTACTAGTCGCCAATCAATCCAGTCGGGAGCCAGGGGCTAGAATTTGTCAGCCATCCATCCGGAAATCTCCTGAAAAAATTCTCCTATGCAGGGTGGATAAAGAACAATGCAAAATAGCAATCCGAACAGCGCGCCGAAAAGGTGCGCATCGTGGTTAATGTTGTCGTTTGATTTTTTACCCTGGATGTAGGAGAAGATAATGTATAAGGTACCGATAATGAATCCTGGCGCCTTGACGATGAAAATGTAGATATCAGCGGTGGGTTCGAAAATGATGAAAGCGAAAATGATGGCCGAAACTCCACCCGACGCGCCAAGCGAATTGTAAACGGGATTGTCACGTTGTTTCCAATAGGTGGGTATGTCGGACACGATGATAGCCAGGAGATACAAGACGACAAAGTAAATTGGACCCATCGACCCGAAGGTTATCGCGAACTCGTGCTCAACAGCGATACCAAAAAAATAGAAAGAGAACATGTTGAAGAGCAGGTGGACGTGATCGCCATGAATAAAACCTGAGGTGATGAACCGGTAATATTGTTGCCTGCGGCTGATGTTATAAGGGTTCATCATGAATCTGGCCTTCACGTCTGGCCTGTTGAAAGCTGAGAAACTCACAACAACAGTAACGGCGATAAGTATATAGGTTAGTTGCACAGTGCGTAATTTGACGTCAATTTAAGAATTGAACAATATAAGCAACGCTGTTGAAAAGATTATCAGCGAATTATGTTGCGGCGCCCAATGGTCGGTATTTTAAGCACGCTCGTCCGGTTTAAAGGCTGCTTAAAACGAGTTACTATTTGGGAAGTTCGGAATGTTAATAACTTACCTTAACATCTCTATCCCTGAGCCTATACGAATGTCGAATTTAAAATTAGTCGTATGGAAAAAAGATCAATGAATTCGGTTTGGAGGTCGGCCCTGTGGGCTGGAATTTTCCTCCTTTTATTTGGGGCCTGTCAACAGGATGAAGTTGGCCCGCAAGATGCGAAACAGGTTTCGGCAGCATCTGCAAAAGATAACCACAATGCCCTGGCGATCACGGAGGACGTGATGAACATCACCGATGCCGCGATGGCTTCCAAAGGTTTCTTTGGTGGTCGGATCGAGGGTGGTGGTCATGGCCATAACGATGGCGACGATGACCACGGCGACAACGACGATGGTGACGACGACCGCGATCAGTGCCGCCCTTCTATCAGTGGCACCTTCAACATCGATCGCACGCACCAGGACAGTTTGATTTTCACCGGTAGCCTTATCATTGATTATGGTGATGGTGCAACTTGTGATTCAGCACATGTTCGAAAAGGAAAAATCATCGATGAGTTTAGAATGGTCGTCAGCTTTGGCGATAGCATTACTTTTTCGTCAACTGAGACCATCACGTTTGAAGGGTTCTTCAAAGACTCTACGCAACTCGATGGCAAGTTCACCATAACCTCTTCTACAGGCAACCCGACAACAGTGGAAGCGCAGGATGCCGTGCTCACCTATCCGGATGGAACTACTTTCAGCTGGGAAGGAACACTGAGTTACACCTACGAGAAGCATGGCAACCGTCATTGCAAAGGCAAACTGATGAAAGTAACCGGATCGATTTCAGGTACGACGCGCGAAGGCTTTGACTTTACGGCGGAGATCACGGAAGAAATCGTACTACGCCGTTGCAATCACCAGCAGTTCGCACCGATCAGCGGAGTGGTAGAAATAACGGTCGCTGGTGTAACATCGACTATTGACTATGGTGATGGGGAATGCGATAAGAAGTACACCGTGACCACAGCGGGTGTTTCTGTAGAGCACAGAATTTAGTCGTAAGCAATAATTTGGAATGGGGTCGGCTTTCGGGTCGACCCCATTTTGTTTTGGCCGACCATTCATTAACTTACTTATAAAATTCAGCCACCATGAAATCACAACTACCTCAAACTGCCTTTGGTATGATCCTGCTGACCGGGTTAATCGTTGGTGCGCTCGATGGCTTGTCTGCCGTGGTTGATGTTTACCTTTCTTCTGGCAAAGGCCCTGCGATTATCTTTCAATACATTGCCAGTGCCGTGTTCGGGAAGGAAGCCTATGCGGGCGGATCGTCCATGGTAGCGTTGGGTTTGCTGTTTCACCTTTTGATCGCCACCGGGTGGACAACGTTGTATTTCATTTTGTATCCAAGAATAAAATTCTTGTCGACGAATAAAGTCGTCGCCGGTATTCTCTACGGATTGTTTGTTTGGGTGATGATGAACCTGGTGATCGTTCCCATGACACTAATTCCAGCGCGCCCGTTTCAATGGTTCGGCGCCATTAAAGGCATGGTGATCCTCATGTTGATGATTGGAATTCCGGTCGCCCTTTTTGCCCACGATTTCTACTCGCGAAAAAGAGCTACGGCTTGAATTGAATCCTATTCAGAAAGGTCGCTCAACAATCCCTTCAGTTTCTCGAGGTGATTGCCGTATAATTTTTTAAGGTACCAATTGGCCATAAAGGTGCTGCTGAAATAAAAGAATATGGCCAGGGTCACCAGTGAAATAATCGTTTTTGGCCGGATGAGGTTTTGAAAGAAATCATCGGCGCCGCGTTCAATGCCGGCGAACAACAACCCCAGGATAAAATAAAGTGGATAAAGGATGGTGTAGCTTCTTTTGTAAAATTTCAGATAGCTCGTCAGGTTGTCGACCAGCTTTTCCAGGTTAGCGCGGATATTTTCGTGTGCAGAAGAAAATTGATTCAGCAAGATTAGTTTCTTGACATAGTAAAAAGAATAGGCGACTAACATCACGAGCAGCGAAACGAACAGCCATTTAATGGCGCCCGCCGGCAGCGTCATCGCGTATACCAGTAAGGCAATACCTACGACCACGGTAAAAATCAGTTCAAACCAGGTGCTCCGTTTAAGTTTCGTCACGATGGATTGGCTGGTGCCTTTTAACATCAGGGCGATTTCGGCTTCGTCTTTGGGTTGAAAGCCTGGCCCCTTGTTCTTCCAGATGTTTTTGAGTTCTTCCAGTTCCATGTTATGGGCGCATAAGGTTTCTTAATTTTTCGCGGATGCGATTCATTCGCACCCGTACATTGTTCTGCGTGATCCCGATGGTTTCGGCGATTTCCTCGTAAGGAACTTCTTCCAGGGCCATCATGATCATGGCGCGTTCAATCTCCGACAGCTGCCGGATAGCCCATTGAAGTTTTTGAAAATTCTCCTCCTGGTCATCATTGCCGTAATCCCGGATGTTAAAGTGGAGTTCCTGCAGGTCCTCAGTTTTTACCTTCCGGGTTTGTTTTCGAAATCCGGAAATCGCTGTGTTGAGGGCAATGCGATACATCCATGTCGTGATCTTGGCTTCACCTCTAAATGAAGGAAAGGACTTCCACAGTTGAAGGACGATTTCCTGGAAAAGATCATTACGGGCGTCCTGGTCGTTCTCATACATGATGCAGACCTTATGGATCAATCCCTGGTGCTCGTTAATGAGGTTGATGAAATTCTTTTCTTCCCCGATCGCCAAGTGAGAGGATACTTTAGTTATAGGTCGAAAAGAAAGGAATAAAATTACAGAAAGCCAAGACCCGTTTGGTTTCCCTCCCGGACCCTGGCTTCAAACGAAAACTACCTATGGTTTTTTTCTGAACCGCTACTTTGATTAAAGACTGTTCAGGTAGAGGTGCAAGGCCTTTAACTCCACATCATTGAATTCCTTTGCCATGGGCCACGGCATTTGGCCGGGATCAAGGGCTTTACCTTCTGGCGTCGTACCCGTCCGCAGTGTGTTGATGAATTCATCGTCCGTCCATTTGCCGGGTCTGCCGGTTGATGAAATATCTGCAGGAGAAGGGAAGCCCGGTGCGATGGGTTCACCACCTTTCATGTTTTCGCGATGGCATCCCTGGCAGGAAGTGGCGATGTACTTACCATATTCAATGGAGACCTCCGCTTTAACTTCTTTTACCAGCGAACGGTTATGATCGATCATCTCAGCAGGGATCAAGGGTAACGTTCCGAGATCTGTGAGAATGTACGTCAAGGGTTTTAAGGAATTGTCAGGAAGCTCACGATCGACTTTCGGAAGATTGGTTGCGTAGGCAATGATGGCACCCATGTCGCTTTCGCTCAGTAAGGTGAATTCATGCGAGGGCATGATCATCAACGGCTTTCCATCTCTGCGGATGCCGTGTTTCAATGCCAACACCCAATCTCGAATGGAATGATCAGCGGGCAGTCCGCCTTTTCCTTTCGTCAGGTTGCGGGCGACAATGCGTCCGAGCATACCATCGTCAATGAAGACTTTGCCACCCAGGTCGTCGGTATGGCATTCTGTACAGCCTTTCGCTTTCACCAAACGGGCGCCCAGCGCGAGCACGGCCGAGTCTGTTCGAAGTGTAATGGTTTGAGGATTTACCTGGTACCGTTGATTTAAACGGCTTCTTACACTTAAGTAGGTCTTGGTGTAAAAACCTGCTACCAACACAACCAGTATTCCGACAATAAGCGCGCTAACTTTTAAGATTTTCTTAAGCATAGTAATCGAGTTTAGAGACTCAAACGGCGTGGTTTCAGTTTTGACCTCCGACATCAGGAGAAAGACCTACGCAAAACGGAGTGTCAGGCACCCCATAAAGATGGAGGATTGCTAACCAGCCCGATGAATCTCCGTTAAACGGAGCATTCCAAACCAAATCCCCCATGCAACACCTGACTTATCAGGACATACTTTCTTGTTCGCGCACCATGTCTGACACCGACCTATATGGATTCAATCACCGGGTCTATGAGAACAAGCATTGGGGTCAGATAGAAGAAAGGAATTTGTTCGCCGATCACTTCGCGATCTTTGAATATAAGACCGCCCTGCACACCGGCTTGCGCGTTCGCTTTAATGAGGAGCAGATGTTGCACTCCATGAACGTGTGCCTTGCCCTCAACGGAAGTATCGCGGTGGATTTTAAGGAGAGTCAAAAGAAAGCAGGATTGTCTTCGCTTCGTCATCATTCGCTGTATGCGCATGAGAAAGAATATGATGTGATCTTCGGCAATGACCTGAACGGCGTGCACCTCGCCATCGACCTCGACTATTATCTGGATTTGTTGTGCGACCAGGAGGCATGGTCGGCTTCGCTAAAGGAGAAACTCTTACGGAGGGAATTTGTACTGCAAGGTGATGCTGGCATTAGCCCTGAAATGTTGCAAGCCATCCGCGACCTGATGTTTAATCCATTAGAGGGAAAACTGAAGCGGTTGCTGATGGAAGCAAAAATCCTGGAGTTGGTAGCCTTGCAACTCAGCCAGTATTCAACGGTAAAGCATGATACAGCCCTTCGGCAAAAAGATGTCGACACTTTTTACGACTTGAAGAATTACCTCGACACGAATTTCAGCGATGACCTTTCATTGAAATCACTTTCACGGATGTTTGGGCTCAACGAGTTCAAACTCAAAAAAGGATTTAAGACGTTGTTTGATTCCACCGTATTCGACTACATCCATGCGCAGCGAATGAAGTATGCTCACCAGTTGCTGGCGGATCACAAAATGCAAGTCAACGAAGTTTCACGAAAAGTGGGTTACAAGAATGCGAACCATTTCTCCACAGCGTTCAAGAGAAAGTTCGGTATTAATCCGGTGAGTCTTCGGTAGTCTACCATTCGGTTGTCGGATCGATGCGAAATACTTCCGCCATCTCATCCAACAACGGCTGAAGGTGCTCGCTGTGGTTTCGGCGCCGGCCGCCTTCAACAGCTTTTAGCGTTGACCATCCGGGTAATTGGAGTTCTGTTTCGGCGATCACCGATTCTACTTTCTTCATCCATTCCGTTTTGAGCGCCGCTTCGCCAGCGAAAATTCCATCTTTGATGATATCTGATTCGTACGGTGATTCCTCAAATATTCCCAATGCAAAGGGTAGTGCCTCTTGCAATGAACGTTGAAGCCGCTCTATGCTTTCCGGCGTTGCGCGACCAAGTCTTTTCAACCAGGTGTTGGCGTGCAAGGTGTGGTAGCGAAGTTCTCCCTTAATTTTGCGGGCGAGTTCGGCCAAAGGTTGGTAAGAAGACCGGCTTAAAAAATCAAATCGAATGGCCTCCGCAGTGTCGTACAGAAAATGACGGACAAGGCTGAAGTCGTATTCTTTATTGGGAAGTTCTACCAGGATGCAATTGTGGAACTGCGCTGTATTGCGCATGAAGGCAACGGTATCAGGGGCTTGTTCTCCCAGCTGATGAAGGATCTGGTAAAGGGCATAGCTCTGGCCTACCTTATCTTGTGCCATGGAAGAAAATGCAATGTCTTCTTCGAGCAACGGGCCAAAACCTGTCCATTCAGAATTCCGATGACCGAGAATCAATTGGTCGTCGGCTATTTTGTATAACAGTTCTTTGAGCGCAAGTTCATTCATACGTTGTTTCTCATTTCCTTTCTAAGAATTCTTTAAGCTTGTCTCCACCTTTGTAGTCAGAAGCGTCTCTGAATTTTTTTTCCGGCAAAGTAAGCCACAGGTCCTTTTCCGCTTCGGAGGTAAACCGGATTTGATCGGTGCGAATCACCCAAATATTGTAAACCATTTTGTCGCCGTATTTTTTTCCCGCTTCAGCCATGGCTTGTTCCGGAGACGCTGCCTGCACGGTTCCAACGTGAACGTGTTGCTTACCGCGTTTCAGCAGATGGTAGACTTCATAAGAAACGGGCGCGCTGCCGGATGACGGAGGCGTAGGAAGGAGCGTATAGGCATTTTGTGTTCCCTCCGAAACGGGCGACACAAACACCTGCCGCGTATCAACAACATAAAGGGAAGTGCAAGTGAATCTCCGCGTGAAGGTCTCTTTCGCCAGCACGTAGGCCAGCTCAAGGTCGGCAGAATGAACGGCGCCTTCGTGTTGAAAGGGCTTGCCTTCCTTCGGTTGAACAAAAACCTCAAAATTGCCCCATTGATCAAGCGCAGCTTTTGGGACGATCACACCCGGCTTTCCGATTTCCGGTAACCGGTTAACACGCGGATCAAGCGATTCGGACGATGAAATAGTAGGGTTCAAATAAAATGCAATTCAAATATCCTGGGTACTAAAACTTAATCTCGAGCCATTTCGTTTTTCAGGCACAGCCGTTATATGCGCTACCTGGATTTTCTTTGGGCCCTTGATATTCTTTATCGGTACTATCCTAAGTTCCATTCCAACGAGCTGTTCTTACTCGCCGACGACATTTGGAAATGGATCAACAATGAATTACCGGAAGATAGTAGCGCCTTGGTTTACCTGAAGAGTTGTTATCGCTCGCCGCAGGAAGCCTTCGTTGCAGTGTGGAAAGAAATTCTCCTCATCGCCGGGCCATTCTCCAGTCTTCGTCGCAACTGATCAGGCCAGCGGTCTGACGTATTCGGTCTTCGGCGTTTTCAAAGCGTCGCGAACCCAACGGCCTCGCTCTTCCGCGATCCTTCTCACCTCCAGACGCTCTTTATTGCAAGGGCCGTCGCCATTAATCACGCGCTTGAATTCCTCCCAGTCGGGTTCGGTGTATTCCCAGCGGCCCTCCGCATTTTTCTTCAGGTTTGGATCAGGAATGGTGAATCCCAATTCCCAAATCTTAGGCACATACATATCGAGGAATTGATTCCGCGTGTCGTCGTTGGTTGCCATTTTCACTTTCCACTTCATGAGCACTTCGGTGTGCGCTGAAATCTTGTCGGCCGGGCCGAAGAAATGCATCATCGGCGCCCACCATCGATTAATGGCTTCCTGGAACATGTCGCGTTGCTTTTGTGATCCGGCCGCGAGGTAGATCACACAGTGATGTCCGTATTTCAGGTGAAAGGATTCTTCCGCGCAAATTCTATCCAACGCGCGACAGTATGGTCCATAGCTTCCCTTTGCGTTCGCCAATTGATTTACGATCGCTCCCGCATCTACTAACCAGGAGATGAAACAAGCATCGGCCCAGGTGTAAGCGGGATAATTAAATATGTTGGAATACTTCGACTTTCCGGAGATCAAATCGGTGATCATTTCCTCGCGCGTCTTGCCAAGCGTTTCAGCAGCGGAGTATAGTAACTGTGCATGTCCGACTTCGTCTTGTACCTTGGCCATCAGTGCCAGCTTTCGCTTGAAGCCAGGCGCACGCGTGATCCAGGTTCCTTCTGGCAGCGCGCCGATGATTTCGCTGTGCGCGTGCTGTTCAATCATCCGGATGAGTTGCTTCCGGTAGAGTTGGGGCATCCAATCCATCGGCTCTATTTTCTCGCCGCGTTCGATGCGTGCTTCGAATGCCGCTAGCTGAACAGGATCTTCTTGTTGAAGACTGTCAGTTTTGATTCCCTCGAAAGTATTGCCACCGCCGTACATGGGACTATGATTTTAATGATGGGATGATTCAATGATGGATGATCATGATCATCATAATTAGGACTTGCGCAAAAGCATTCGCGAGTCGTAATCCATGGCGATTTACGATTTTAAATCCGTTGAACCAAACGGATGTTAGCCCTGTGGGGTCTAGTGCTTTTTGAGGCCGTTAACCAGCATGTCGGCTAATTGGAAACCGAGTTGCGCGGGGTCGATGGCAGATTTTGGATCATACCACATCGGCATCCAGTTGAGGGAAGAGAACAAAGTCATAACTGCCAACTTCTTGTCGATGGAGTCTTTGAATTCGCCCTTGCGGACACCTTCTTCAAGAATGCTCTTGAAACGATTGATGTAATTGATTCGCAGCAACAGAAAATCCCTTAAGTAAGGTTGGCTGAGGTGGCGGTGTTCGTTCATGAATACAGCGGAGGCTGTCAGGTCTTTCGCCATCACTTGAATATGACCGATGATACCATTGCGAAGTTTTTCGCTGGCCGATACATTTTGCTTTTCTACTTCATCCAGTGACTTCCGGAATTCAGCGGCCATGTCAAAACACAAGCTGCGAAGAATTTCTTCTTTCGATTTGATATGCGAATAAAGGCTGGCGGCTTCAATACCCAACAGCTGGGCCAGGTCGCGCATGGAGGCAGCGGCATACCCTTTATCTTTAAAAAGCTCGGCTGCTTTCCGGATTACCTGTTCTTTTCGGGACAAGTTTGCAATGGCGTCACTCATATTGTCAAAGTTACAAATATTAACCTTAAATGTAGTACGCAAATTCTAGCGATAAAAGGAACAGCTGTTGAAAAATGAAAAGATGGAGATGAACAGGTGTTAGCAAGGAGCTGGTTTCCCTTGGATGATAGGAATGCTGAAACAAATTAGCCGCAGCGGTGCGGAAGTTTTTCCCAGCACAGCTGCGGCTAATAAGATTGATTTTGGGTCAGTTTAGAAGATGATCCCGAAACTGAAGGCGTTTAACTTCGGACCTTTTCCTTCGACAAACAGTTCATTGATATCGTAGTTGATGAACAGATCCGTTGAACGGTAACCGATTTGAAGGCGGGCACCATACCGTAGGTTGTTCAGGTAGAAGTTCTTGAAGTCTTTGTCTTTTTCGACATCGTCGTCGAGCTTGTACACCAGTTTCGAGTGGCTGCCGATCCGGTACCCTATGTAAGGGCCCAAGCCGATGCGAAATGAATCACCATATCCCTCAAACAATCTCGGCTTCCTGTTGTTGTCGCCGAAGTCAATGACCGGGATCAGGGTTGCCATCACGTAGGATGCAGACAACTTACTCTTCTTGTAGCTGGCGCCCTCAATCGCAGACTCTGTAAAGGTAACGCCGTCATCAGTTTTTGTCATCAGCACGTTGTCTTCCTGGAATTTGAATGTATACCAGCTCATGCCGAGGCCCCATTCCAGGAAAAACTTTTTACCGATGCGTGTGCGTTGGATGGAAGATGCTGCCAGGTACCACGATCCCCAGGGTCTCACCGAGTACAGTTGGTTTTCGTTGTCGGGAAATTTTCCGTCCTCCAGGTAGTTGTTCGTTCCCAAATCAACATTGAACGACTGCCAGGTTCTTCCACGGTGGCTGCTGTGCTTGTACACATTCCAATCGTGCTGGTCGTTGTCGTTGTCATGATCGTCATGGCCATCGCGTGTCCAGTATACTTCTTCATTGTCACCGGGATTTCGTTTGGTGGTATCGCTTTTCACGATTGCGGTAGTGTCATTCTTTTCGAGCTTGGCGATGATGTTGTCGAAGAGTTCATCGAAGTTGAACTGCTTTAGAGTTTCAAGGTCGCTGCGGTCTTGTACGGTGAAGATTACCCGGCTTGTCTTGGCCAGTTCCACAATCACGGTGTCTTGCTTTTGAGCACTGGCGACTGTAGCCACAGCGGCGATCACTATCGACAGAAATACTTTCTTCATAAATCATTGTTGTTTTTGTCCACGTTGTTTTTCACTCTTAAAATTCAGCGCGAGAATTTCATTTTTCTTCTGCCTCAGTCCGCCGAATGGATCCTGGTTGTTCGCCAGGGTATTCGCTTTCTTCAACAGCTTTCTCAACGTAGATGCTTCTTTTTCTGTCGTGGTTGCTTCGCCTTCAATTTTTTTATTGTCGATGAACTCATTTGTTTCTTCACGGGTGATTACGAGCGTGATGCCGTGCGGAATAGCGGCAACGGTATTTTCTTGTTGCAACGTTTCAGGCGTTGATACCTGCGTTTCTACTTGCGCTACCATCTCTGAATCGTTCTCAGCCGGTGATTCTATTATTGGTTTCTCTAACTCGACTTCTGTTTTCGCGGCGAGCTCGGGAGTTTCTTTCAATTCAGCATTAATCGGAAACGACGGTTTTCTTTTCTCTTTTGGCTGTTCAACTTTCTGTTGATCCTTTGCAGCTATGGTAACATCTGTTTTAGCGTTTGGCACCATTTCCTGTGCAGGCGTCGCGCTCTTGGGCGGATTTGTTTTCTCAATGTCTTTGGCAACAGTATCCTTGTCAATATTCTGCGCAGGCCATAGTATGAACGTTGCTGCGGCGATCAGTAACAATGAGGCGGCAACTTTCCACCACAGTCCGCTGTCATTTTTTTTATGAAGGCCTGCTTCAATTCTGTCCCATGCGCCAGCCGGTGCGGGCTTTTGATATCCTGCCAGCTTTTCGCGAAAGAGTTTGTCAGGTTGCTGATTCATCGTTACTCAATTTTTGGTTCGGAATCCAGTCGTGCTGCGCGAGTTTCTTTTGAAGGTGAACGCGGGCTCTGCTCAACTGTGATTTAGATGTATTTTCACTGATGCCTAGTTGCTCGGCGATTTCTTTGTGCGAGTAACCGTCGATGGCATACATATTAAAAACGACTCGGTATCCGGAGGGAAGTTCTTCGATGAGGTTAAGGAGGTCTTCGGCTTCCAGGTGATGGCTGAGGGTTTCGTAATCGGGTTCGCGATCGGCTTGTTCCAGATCGGTCTCCAGGTACATGCTCCGTTTTTTGCGCAGGTGGGTGAGGGCTTCATTGACCATGATCCTGCGGATCCACCCTTCGAAACTTCCTTCCTGTTTGAACTGCTCTATTTTGTCAAAGGCCTTCATGAAAGCAGTAACCAGGATGTCTTCGGCCTCCATCGAGTCCTTGACATACCGGTAGCACACTGCATACATTTTAGACGAATAGGTATCATAAAGACGCTTTTGAGCGCTACCGTCGCGCTTTATACATCCACTGATCAATTCGACTTCGCTGGCCCTGTAAATTTTGAAATTCATTTAGCGATTCAAAGCTAAGATGCTTAAACGCGAGCCGACGTTGCTTGGGGTGAAAAATATTATTGGGGATGGCGAAAAACGGGGAAATTGATTGGCGATTGGCGATTTGGGATTAGCGATTGGCGATTTTTGGGCCGAATTGAGAACTGACAATTAATAAGCCGCTTCGTAGTCGACGGTAATGGTGACCCACGTGTACTTCTTCGGGGCCACGACAATGCAATTGATGCACCCATTGCCGTCCATCAGATTGGCGAATAGGCCTTTGTTTTCCTTCACGAACACGGAATACTTGCCGGGAGGCAGTTTTACTTTGAATGTTCCGTCGGATTGGGTGACCAGTTTGGCCACGAAGGCAGTCTTGATTTCAGTATAAAAGCCGTCCTGTTGGCTGGCTTCAGCTAAGGTTGCGGCGTTGTAAATGTGAACTTCTCGCCTGATTCCTTGATTGGGACCCCGGCTCTTGTCCGGGCTGGGCATCTGATTTCCACTAAGCCAGAAGACCTGCCCTTCGATCCCTTGCTTTTGAGCGCTTGCGGTTCCGAGCAAACTAACCAGCGCCAATAGCACGATAAGTTTTCTCATAACCTAATTTACAAAAGTTCTGATTCGAATGGTATGGTGCCCCGGTTGTTAGTTGCACCTGCCGCTCTTTTAGAGAATAAGGCAAATCAGGTACACCAGGATCATTAAAAGGAAGATGATCATAAGTTTAGGGATTTGATTTTGATCGATGAATTCAACGGAACCGTCGTGTCGGATGTTTCGCAACATCCGACACGAAGTCCTATTTTTTTAGATATATCCATCCTAGTGGTTCTTCTTCACCACGTCCGGGTGGCCACGGTAGTCGATATCGCTGGCAATTCCTTCGTCCATCTCCAAAGTACCCGTTACGTTTACCTTGGCCGAAGAAGCGCCGTTCACTTCAATCACAGCATCTCGCACTTCAAAGTCGTAAGCTCGCAGGGAAGAAGCGCCTTGAATCACAGCATCCAACGAAGAACCTTTTCCCGCCAGTTCTAACTCGGAGGCCCCACTGAGATTTACCCTTACGTCCTTAGCATCAAATTCGCCTCTCACCTTGATTGCTCCCAATAGCTCTACCTCCAGGGACTCGGCATTGAAATCTCCGAAGGTAATCTTGCCGGCACCCTTCGCCTCGATGCGTTCCAGTTTTGGAAGCGTTATTTGAATTTCCATTTCATCAACATCCAGTAAGTCCTGGCGCCAGAATTTGCGGTCATCATCATAGTCAATGACCAACGTACTTCCTTCCCGGGAGATAATGTACTTGGCCTTTTCACTCTCCGGACCAGAGAGGTGTACCGAATATTCGGACCCTTCTTCGATGCGTACATCAAACAATCCGCTGATTTCAATTTCATCAAAATCAACCAGGCTGTCGTATGATGCGCTGGAAACTTCCTGCGCTTTCGGATCACCCGATGCGACGGGGCAACTCAAGCAGTCGAGGCCTCTCGGCGTCATACGCCAGGTATGACCGTCAAGGTAATCGTAGTCTACATTCTGGCTGATGAACCGGCTCACGTCTTCCGTCATGGTGAAAGGATAATCATAAGGAATGTAGAACGTGGCAATCAGTCGCTGGCCGCGGAAGTCGGCGCCTTCATTGAACGCGATGTTGGAGTCAAAAGTGAATACAGAGTCCTGAACATCGACGTGGTATGAAACCATCTGCGCATTCTCAATCGCTTTTTGGCGTGTGCTTCCCTGCGCTTTGTATTCAAGAATCAGTTTCAATTCCTTGCCATCATATCCTTTTAAGGTAAGGTCGGCTCCGTGGTAGTCGTCCATGCCCACCTCGTGCAGTTTAAAGACGGCCCTTTTTGCCGTCGGCGTGTATACGTGCTCAGTCTTGTAGATACCATCTTCTTTGAAAGCGTAGACAATCTTCGGTATGCCGACAGTCAATAATGCGCCGCTGACAAAGAAGAGGACAAACAACGTCCAGCCCACCGTCGGACTAAACACAATTCTTCTGGCCACGACGGAGATACCCAGCAACACAATAAATATTCCCGGGACAACGGTGCCAATGAAGGCTGCAACAGCCATCCATCCAGGGAACGTGGAAGTAAAGATTTCTACAGGGAAGCTTATCTCTGATAATCTTCCCACACCGTCAGGGCCTGCGGACAAAAGTCCCAGCAACACACCACCACTCACCAGGGCAAAGAAGACCAGCGAGAGGCCCAGGAAGGTAATGATGATACCGATGATGACACGGAAGGCTTCCACCAGGGGAACAATGACTTTCGCGAGCGCGGAGAGAATCATTCCGATCAGTCGGAAGGGAAAGAGCAGAATCTTGGTGGCCGTGCTCTCTTCCTTATTCGCGTCAACGTTTAGATTTTTTTTTATGTTGGATTCAATGTTCGATAAGGTGACAGGTTCGCCCTGCATTTGCATTCTGTCCGTAAGGCTCCGGGCTTCGGGAAGGGCAATCCACAACACGATGTAGACGATCAGACCCACACCACCGAAGATAGTAAGCAGAACAAACAAGACGCGAACCACGACGATGTCCAGTCCGAGGAACGAAGCTACACCGCCGGCAACACCACCCAGTACTTTGCGTTCCGGATCGCGAAACATTTTCTTCGCCGTGGTTTCTTCCAACGTGTAAGAACCAGGAACAGCAATCCACATCACGAAGTAAACGATGATGGTGAATCCGTAAGCGAATGCCAGGATGGCGAAGAGCAACCGGATCCAAATGGCGTCTACATTAAAGTAGTTTCCTAATCCTGCGCAAACACCGCCAAGGATCTTGCGCTGCTGATCGCGCATTAATTGTTTCGGTGCGGTGTAAGTTGATTGCGACGAGGAGGACGATGAAGACGAAGCGGTGCTTTCTGATGCAGGCTCCTGGCTTGCGCTGGTGAATTCAGTTTTCTTGCTGGATTCGCCGGCCGTGGCAAACTCTTGTTCTTCTGCGGCTTTAAAGTCGCTCACGCTACCCATGGTGGTAATCAGGCTGTGAACGTCTTCAGCAGTGATCACCTGCTTGCCTTCGTTGAGCTTCGACAAGAAGATCTCCGCGATGCGGCTTTCGATGTCGGCCATGATCTCGCTGCTGTCTTCGAATGAAGAGAAGTATTTGGTAATGGAGTCCAGATACTTGCGCAGGTTCTCATAGCCATCTTCTTCAATGTGAAAGATGATGCCGCTGATATTGATGCTAATATTCTTTTTCATATTGGCGTAGACGTGAGTGTTAAACGTTAGACTTTGTGGTGATCATTTGCGTGGAGTGAACGAGCTCGTCCCAGGTTTCGGTTAACTTCTCTAAAAACTTGCTGCCCCTGTCCGTTAATTTATAATATTTTCTGGGCGGACCGGACTTTGATTCAATCCACTGATACTCCAACAGCCCAGCATTTTTTAGACGAGTCAGCAGCGGATACAAAGTACCCTCCACAACGATAATCCTGGCGGAAGTCAGTTCATCCAACATGTCTGAGGCATAGACTTCGCCCCGCGAAATGATGTGTAGGATGCAATACTCCAGGATTCCCTTCCTCATCTGCACTTGTGTGTTTTCAAGGTTCATACATCCCGATTTAAGTTCTATATGGTGCTATATACGGATAAGTACTATGCATGGCCAAGTACTAGGCTAAAATATTTGAAAATCTTTCTTACTACCGCGAACTCCCCGGTATTAACCCTGACTTTCAGCCAGTTTGAAAACTCTTGGCTGAAGCCCTACTTTTGTTACTGGATGAAGAGGATTGTTTCGTTTTTTGCGTTTTTCCTAGGGTTTTGGAGCATTTCTGCCGCCCAGGTCGGCAATGAATGGATCAACTTCGGCCAAGCGTACTATAAAATTCCCATCGCCAAGGACGGTATCTATAAACTGTCGCAAAGTGACCTTCTGGGTGCCGGTTTACCAATTTCCAGCATCGACCCCAAAACCATCCAGCTGTTTCACCGCGGCGTTGAGCAAGCTATCTATATAGAGGGGGAAGCCGACGCCCAGTTTGATACCAATGACTTCATCGAATTCTACGGACAACGAAACGACGGAACGCAGGACGCGGAACTCTACAAGCCCTCCAGCCTCCAGCCGCACAAATACCAAAACCTCTACAACGACACGACCAGCTATTTTTTGACATTCGGTTCTGTGTCTGGAAAACGAATTCAACAATTCTTTGAGACCAATTCATCTTCACTTCCCGTCGAGATTTTTCATCATGAGGAGAAACTCATGGTGCGTGCCGATCAATACTCCGTCGGCACCAACTACGATCTGGAAGTACAGAACTCCTACTTTGATCTTGGTGAAGGGTGGACAGGTATTCAACTCAATCGGAATCAGCAATGGGACTATACATTGACCGGCGTAGCAGGCGGCGTCACCACCGGCGAAGCGCCGCTGCTGGAGATTCTGCTGGTCGGGCGCGGCACGATGGACCATCGCGCTGAAATTTATGTTGGATCGTCATTGCGTTTATTAAAAACCATTGACTTCTCCGGATATGGCGCGCACACGGAATCTGAGGAATTGCTTTGGTCCGACTTTGATGCGAGTGGATCGTTGGCCATTCGCGTGAGAACAGTTGGTACTGGCGGTCCCGATCGATTGAGTGCATCTTATTTTAAATTGACCTATCCGCAGACTTTCAATCAAGGTGGACAACCTGAAAAGATCTTTCGTTTGTTGCCGAATATCGCGGGCCAATCGTATCTGGAAATTCAAAATCCCGCAGCAGGACTTCGTGTGTTTGATGTCACGAATCCATATTCTGTTATACAGGTAGGAACAACTTCGACCACTACCTTGAATGTTGTTGTCCCGTCCACTCAATTTGAACGAAAGTTATTGGTGACCAATGTGGTCTCGACGCCGACGATTAAGCCAGTTTCTTTCAGACCATTGATATCGCGTCCGAATCAATTCGTCATTATTAGTCACGCGCTGTTGCGACAACCCGCTTCCGGATACAGCGATCCGGTAAAAGCTTACGCTGACTACCGCGCTTCGGATGCCGGCGGAGGATTTGATACACTCGTTGTCAATGTCCAGCAACTGTATGATCAGTTTAACTATGGCGAAACTTCTCCCCTGGCGATTTTTCATTTCATGAAATATTTGTCGCAGACCAACCTCCCGAGATATTTATTCATCATCGGAAAAGGGCTGGACCTGTATTACAACTACTATCGAAATACAACAACCCTTACGACCTATAAAGATCTCGTGCCCAGTTCTGGCTATCCAGGATCTGATGCATACTATTCTTTTGGTTTGACGGGTTCGGACGAACAGACGGTTCCCACGGGAAGAATCACAGCCATGCGCGCAGACCAGGTAGCCGCTTATCTCGACAAGGTGAAAGAAACCGAATCACGACCTTTTGATGAACTCAACCGCAAAGACATTCTTCATTTGAGTGGCGGTATTGAAGAAGGAGAGCCGGAACTTTTTCGTTCTTACCTGGAAGGGTTCGCAGAGATCGCGCGACAATACTACCTCGGCGGAAACATCGCTGCAATTGCCAAGCACTCTACGGATATTACACTGATCAACATTGCCGACGAAGTAAACAAAGGACTTAACCTGATTACTTTCTTCGGTCACTCTTCAGCCACTACTTTGGATTTCGATATTGGATATGTAACCGACCCGGTTATGGGTTACGACAATCCAGGAAAGTATCCGATGATGCTGATGAATGGCTGTAATACAGGATCGGCATTTCTTTATTACAAAATTGTCGGTGAAGACTGGACGCTCGCGGCTCACAAAGGCGCGACTGCTGTGATAGCGCACAGCTCCTTCGGACTGGTGCCACCGCTGAGACAATACTCAGAGGTTTTTTACAGTGTAGGTTTTGGCGATTCGACCTACATCGTGAAAGGTATCGGCGACATTCAACTGGAGACAGCCAGGCGATATCAGGACTCCACCGCGCTGACGGTGGTTTCGTCATCGATGCGACAGCAGATGTTGTTGCTGGGTGATCCCGCTGTGCCGCTGTTCGGCGCACGCAAAGCTGATCTGGAAATCAACAGCAATAATCTCTCAATTGAATCCTTCGATGGAAGTCCGGTCACGGCGTTGACGGATTCCCTCGCGGTGAAGATAATCGTGCGGAACTTCGGACAAGCGCGCCCGAACACGATGCGCGTGGAGGTGAAGCGTTACCTTAACGACAATACATTATTGGTGTATGATTCCCTTTATCCGGGAACCTTGTATGCCGATACGCTGCTGCTTGTCATTCGCAAGGGTCGCGAAATGGGCGGGGGTAACAATCGCTTTGAAGTGACAATTGATCCGGATGGCATTATCAGCGAGTTGAGAGAAGATAACAACACAGCAACCCTTGGTTTCCCCATCCCTGTCAACGGAACAAAAAACATTTATCCCTACAACTTTGCGATTGTCCACGATGAGGATGTTAATCTGTCGTGGCAAACGACCGACTTACTCTCTGACAATCGTGAATTCCTGGTGGAGGTCGACACGTTGAATACTTTTGACAGTCCTTACAAGCAACAATTTACCCTCACTGGAAAAGTACTCGCGAAGAAAGCACTAAGCCTGCTAACAACGGACAGCCTGGCCTACTACTGGCGCACCAAACTAAAGGATCCTGTCGACGGCGAAGATCAGAACTGGACCATGAGTTCATTTACTTATATCGCCAACAGCCCCGAAGGCTGGGCACAAGTGCATTTTCCACAGTATCTGGATAACCCTGAAGAAGGTCTGGTGTTGAATGATGATATTCGAAAAATAACTTTTAAGGAGACGGTCACGCCCGTTGTGATCAAAACATTTGGCGTGAACAATCCCGCTTATTACTTCGACGTCAGCGTGAAAATTGATGGCGTTGAATACAATCTTTATCAACAAGGATTTGGTTGCCGCGACAACACGCTAAACCTCATCGCATTCGATAGACGGTCTACGGTACCATACGTTGGCATTCCTTTCAAATGGTACAACGCCGCGGGTCGTTATTGTGGACGTGAGCCCATCGTCATCAACAACTTCCGCCCGAACGAAATGGTAACCGGGAACGACGATGACATCGCGGCCTATGTTAACAACATTGCATTAGGTGACTCGGTAGTACTGTATACGATTGGCGACGCCGAATTTACCAATTGGCCAGCCGCCGCTAAAACCAAATTGGGCGAGCTCGGAATTTCAGCGGCGCAGATCGATGCGCTTCTGCCCGGAGAAGCCGTTGTTATTTTTGGACGGAAAGGACTCGCACCCGGCAGTGCTACAGTGTTTCGTGCTTCTGGTCCATCGCCTGACTTGGCGCAGTTGGATGTTTCTGAAACCATAACGGGACGTTTTGCATCCGGTGTCATGAACACGCCGGCGATCGGTCCGGCACAATCGTGGGAAAAATTCATTCCTTCATTGAAAGAAGTTGAAGCCCAGGACCTGGTGAGTTTTGATGTCTACGGGATCAAGCTCGACGGTAGTGAGCAAGTGTTGTTCAACAACCTGCTGACAGAACAGGATTTATCAACTGTTGATGCAAAGGATTTTCCGTACCTGAAAGTCACATATAAAACTGCGGATGACATCAACCTGACGGCAGCACAACTGAACAGCTGGATCGTACACTTCACGCCAGTACCCGAGGGAATTCTTACGAAGAAATCAGTCACATCGTCGGTGACGGTAGCGGAGGGTGATCCTTTCACTGATACATTTGGTTTTGTAAACATCAGCGATAAGACTTTCACTGACTCCGTGTTGGTGAAAGTGGATGTGTTCAACCACGAGAAGAGGATTGCCCAAACATTCTTGCTTCCGATCAAAGCCCCGCTTCCGGGAGACACCACAACCTTTCAAATCAATGCAAACACGCTTGACTTTGGCGGATTGAACGACGTGACGGTGTATGCGAATCCGAAAATTCAGCCGGAACGATACTACGATAACAACGTCGTGGCGCTTCACGATTACCTCAACGTGGAGTTCGATCGTTTCAACCCGGTACTCGATGTCACGGTGGACAGCCGCCATTTGATCAATGGGGATTTTGTTTCCAGTAACCCACTGATCGTCGTAACGCTCTGGGATGAAAACACAACCTTGCTGAAAACCACCACGGATGGGATGAAACTCTACCTGACGCCGTTCTGCGAAGACGAACCTTGTCCCCTTAATCCGATCGACCTCGAGGGTCCGGAAGTAGATTGGTTTCCAGCAACAGCTGACGCTGATTTCCGAATTGAATTCCGCCCGGAGAACCTGCCGGCCGGAACATATGTGCTGCGCGTTGAAGCCGCTGATGCGCGCATGAATGGTTCCGAAGCGCGTGCTTATGAAATCCTCTTCGCGGTGAGCGATGAATCGGAGATTTCAATAGCTGCGCCGTACCCCAATCCCTTCAGAGATGAAATTTGTTTTAAGGTAGTCGTCAGCGGAGATGTTTTGCCCACGTCGTTGAACCTGCACATCACGGACGTCAATGGAAGAATGGTTCAGACGATAACGAAAGGTGAATCCGACTTTCACACCGGAACCAATTTAATACGATGGGATGGTAACAGCGCTGGCGGCGCGTCGTTGTCTTCAGGAATGTACGTTTATTCAGTTATCATGTCCGTTGGCGGAGCGCAGCAAAGACAACAAGGCAAGCTGGTTCTGATTCGGTAGACTAAAATTGAAACATTGGAAAATTGAAAGATTGAAAAATTAATCTTCCAATTTTTCAATCTTCCAATTTTCCAATTTCCTCTTTCATTTCGTTTTTACTTTCTTTGATCGAAAGAACAACCCGTGATCTCTCCGGAAGAAGCCAATCTTATCGCAGCATTGAAGAAAAGCGATCGCGCGGTCGTGCGTGAAATCTTTCTGCGATACCATGCCGTGCTCTGCCGCGTTTCGTTTCGGATTGTGAACGACAAAGAGGAAGCCAAAGATGTTGTTCAGGAAGTTTTCATAAAGGTCTGGCAGCATCGTGAGTCATTGAACATTGAGTTTTCGTTGGAAGCGTATTTGCGGCGAGCGGTGGTCAACACGTCGCTCAATCGCATGGAGTCAAGGCGTAAGTTCACGAACGATTCACTCGAATCCGTTTTTGTCAATCAGGGCGAACCGAGTGCGGATCCGTCAGATGAGAAGGAATTGTCTGCTCAGCTTGATCAAGCCTTGGAAAAGCTTCCCGTTCGAACCAAAGCCGTTTTTACGCTTATCCGATTTGAGGATATGAGCTATCGCGAGGTGGCTGAGGTGCTCGGCATTTCCATGAAAGCGGTGGAAAAGGAAATGATGAAAGCATTAAAATTATTGCGCGTTTCTCTCAAGGACTACTTGCCGCTGATCCTGCTCCCCTTGCTCTACATGGGTCAATGATCGCCAATACATAAATTTTTTTCTCGAAGGGGGAGGAGATGCCTGCCCGGCCTGTCTTACTCATAAACGGAACTACTATGAGAATTGCAACCCTTGCCCTTATGCTGCTCAGCAGCACGTTATTCATGCAATGTGATGAGTCTGACCTCATGCAACAAACTGGCGACGACTATTACCCCCTCGCCGAGAGAACGCAATGGAAGTACCTGGAAGAATATTTTGCTCCAGGTGATGATTCCGATTTACAGTCTTCGGATACCGCTACTTACGTTGTTAAGGGTGATACCCTTATCGATGGAATCACTTACAGAGTTGTGTGGAACCGGTATGGAACTGTTGAAAAGGTTGTGAGGAAAGAAGGTAGTCAGTATTTTGGAAGACACCATGAGTTTTACGGGACGTTCGCGAAAGAATACCTGTTTCTCGATGAGGCAGCACCAGTCAACACGACCTGGCAACACGTCAAGGATGAGACTTTGACGATGACAGAATACATTGTGACGAGTGTCGGTTCGAGCTACACGGTCGGCAATGTCGAGTATCACGATGTTATTGAAATGACTGTAAACTACTACTACAAAGACGGCGACGATTACACATTGAACTACACAGCACAACATTACTATGCGAAGGGTTTTGGAGAGGTGTTCGCCTTTTACCCATATCCCTCCATAGATTTGAATGTCACGTTGTTGAATTTTAAGCAGCCATAAATGGTCAACGAACGCAGCGGTTTTTCGCGAAGAGAATTCATTCGATCGTCAACCTTGTATGCTGTGGCGATAAGCATTCCGGTTTTGGGATGCAAGAACGATGAGGTCAAAGATCCAGACGAATGTGAAACGACATCGGATATTCTCGGACCTTACTATAAAGCTGGCGCTCCACTCGGAGAGAACATCATCCCTCCAGGTGTGGAAACTCCGCCGTTGCAGGTTCACGGTAAAGTCATGAATCACTGCAGTGTGTTAATATCCGATGCCGTCGTCGAAATCTGGAATGCCGATGCGGCCGGCGCGTATGATACTTCTGAACAATTTCTGTTTCGGGGTAAATACCAAACGCTGTCGGATGGCGTATATCGATTCAAAACCATTATCCCTGGAAGGTATTTGAACGGCAGCACCTATCGGCCAAGCCACCTTCATTTCCGGATAACGGCGCCGGGTTATCGCGAGTTGGTTTCCCAGATATATTTCAGGGACGATCCATATATTGAAAGTGATCCCTGGGCGGGCGCCCCAGCCGCGCGCGAGAGAATTTTGACCATCTCCAAAGATGCAAATGATGTCGATACCATTACATTTGACATTCATTTAATCGAAGTGTGATCCATGACGGACGAGTACGACCAACTTATTCTAAAGTCCCTTTCCGGAACAGCCACGGAAGAAGAACAACAACAGCTTGCCCGTTGGATGGAGCAGTCGCAGGAAAACCGGCAAGCGGTTGAAGACTATCGGAAAGTTTGGGCACTTCGGTCTTCTGACTTGTCGACCTTTGATACGCACACTGAGCTGGAGAAGCTGGAAGCAAAATTGGATCAGATGCACGGCACTCAAAAGACCCTTTCTTCTTCCCGTTCCATCGCCTACAAGATTGCGGCTTCCGTTGCGCTTTTCACGGTTGGCTCGTTCATGATTTACCAAACGGTGTTCAGGACAGAGACGATTGTGAAAGAAAGTGGATCAGAAAAGATCCAATTCTCACTTCCAGATGGATCGCAGATATGGTTGAACGAGAATAGTAGAATTTCTTACCGTTCAGACTTTGCGGATCATCGCGACCTCGACTTGTCAGGAGAAGCCTTCTTTGAGGTAACGCACAATCCGGAAAAACCTTTCGTAGTCCATGCCGACAAAAGTGAAGTAAAAGTGTTGGGAACGTCATTCAACGTTCGCGCCGTCGCTGGCGATATGAAAAACGAAGTTTATGTGGTGACGGGAAAAGTACGCATGTCTGAAGATGATCAGGCGATCACCCTTACTCCGGGCGAGCAAGGTATTTTGAACAAGGAAGATCATTCACTGTCACGAACAACCGAAGCTAATCCCAACCTGATCGCCTGGAAGAGCAAGCAGCTTATTTTTAAGAAAGCGAGTTTGGCTGAAGTCGTGGAGACCTTAGAAGATTACTTTGACATATCCATCACGGTAAACAATCCGGATCTGCAGAAATGCCGGTTCACCAGTTCCTTTAAGGATCCGGTGTTGGAAGAAGTCATCGAAGCCCTGAGCATAGCCCTGGACATTAACGTCGTGCACCAAAACAAGAAGTATACTTTTGATGGCGAAGGGTGCCCGGGTTAGCATTTGAAATTGGCAATGAGGAGTCTGACCATATGCGTGCTGTTTTCGACGCTGGCCGGTGTGGCCACGGCGCAGTCCAATATATTGGACAAGAGATTCACGTTGTCTTTTTCGGACGTTACCCTGGAAGACGCACTATCCACGGTGAGTAAAATTTCTTCTGTTGAATTTTCCTACAGTGATGATGTAGTGCCCATCGGCGCGTTGGTGAGTCTTAGGGCTGAAGAGCGGACGCTTCAGGAAATATTGAATTCGCTTCTTCAGGGCTTTCGCGTAGAATATAAGGTCGTGCACGGTCGAATTGTTTTCAGAAAAGCTCCTGCGCCGCTGACACAAACCGTTCGTGGATCGGTGGTCGACCTTTATACCCACACGCCGATCATCGGTGCAAACATCATCGTGGAGGATTCAAATCCGCTCTTGGGTAGCACGACAGATGCGGATGGAAAATTTAAAATTCCGAATGTACCGGTTGGCCGGTCCACGCTTCGCATCACGTCCATTGGTTATGAGTCTAAAACGTTGTCCAACATTTTGCTGGGCACAGGCAAGGAGCTCGTCCTGGAGGTAAAGTTGGTCGAATCGCTAACATCGATGGAAGAGGTGGTGATCACGGCACACCAGAATGAACCAGCCTTGTCGGAACAGAGTATGGTAAGCGCGCGTTCTTTTTCTGTTGAGGAAACAAAACGTTACGCCGGCAGTCTGGGCGATCCAGCGCGCATGGCGTCAAGCTTTGCTGGCGTGACCGGCGCAAGTGATGAGAGTAACGCGCTCATCGTGCGCGGAAATTCTCCCCGTGGTGTACTGTGGCGCGTGGATGGGATCGAAGTACCCAACCCCAACCATTTTGCAACCGAAGGTTCATCGAATGGTATTGTCAGCGTGCTCAGCTCAAACATCATCGATAATTCAGATTTTTTGACGGGCGCTTTTCCGGCTATATACGGGAACGCATTGTCTGCCGTGTTTGACATGAAGTTAAGAAGCGGCAATAACGAACGGCGGGAACATTCTTTTCAAGCGGGATTACTCGGTGTCGAAGCGTCAACAGAGGGCCCCATCAGTAAGCAGCATAGCTCATCGTATCTCCTCAACTATCGATACTCCACGTTAAACATTCTCGACAAACTTGGTGTTGATTTGAATGCCGCGGGTGAATACAAGAATTACCAGGATCTCTCTTTCAAGGTGGACTTTCCATTTTCGAATGGCAGCAGGCTTTCCGTGTTTGGAATCGGTGGCCTGAGCAAAACCAATTTCGAAAGAACAGACTCCCTAGCGCATGACGCGGCCGACATGGGCGTTATCGGCGCTACGTATCAAAAACCATTGGGCGAAAGAACTTCGCTGCTCACGTCGATGTCGTGGTCGGGTACACAAATCACAAACTTGAATGAACTCACGGGGTTGAGCGCGGGCGTGCTGAAGTTGGAGGAACATTATTCCAAGAACTACCTGCGCGCTTCTGTGATCGCTGATCAAAAAATTTCAGAGCGATTTTTTCTGCGCGGTGGTTTAACCTACAGCCAATTGTATTATAATTTTTATCTCCGGAACCAGGATCCCAACAACCAGGCTTATTCGGAAATTGTCAACTTCCAGGAGCAGGGCAATACAGGCATCACGCAAGTATTTTTGACCGCACATCAAAACTTCTCTGAGACATTATCAGGTGTGTACGGTGTTCACTTTATCCGTTTTGGAATGACCAACGATAATTCAGCCGAACCACGCATTGGGCTTCGATGGCACGTGACGCCGGGAAAATTTATTAGCGCCGGTTTTGGAAAGCACAGTCGCATAGAAAACCTTCAGTACTACCTGGCCCGTGATCATCAGGTCGGTGGCGACGAAGTACAGGTGAACAAGAACCTCGGATTCACGCGCGCCTATCACTATGTTGCCGCCTATGAACAGACCGTGGGAAAAGCCAGGGTGAAACTCGAAGGCTACTATCAACAACTGTATAACGCGCCGGTTCAGTCGGACCCCGCTTCGATGTACACTACATTAAATGAGGATACCGGTTTTGTTACTGACACCTTGCTGAACACGGGAAAAGGCCGGAACTATGGCGTCGAACTTTCTTTGGAAAGATCGTTCTCGAATAATTTCTACTATCTCCTGAACGGTTCGCTCTATCAATCGCGGTTTCAGGTGGCCGAGGAGCAGGAAAGGAACACGGCTTATAACGGTAACTACAATTTTCACATTCTTTTTGGTAAGGAATTCAGACTGCACAGCAATCGTGACATCCTGGGATTGAGTGTGAAATTTACGGGCGCAGGAGGGAGACCGTACATTCCGATTGACCTGGCCAAATCCATTGCTGCCGGCGGCGAAGTATACGATTGGGCTAAAGCGTTCGAACCCCAGCTTCCGGATTATTTCCGGACCGACTTCCAGGTAGTGTATCGAAAAAACAAACCGCGATATTCTGTGGAGTGGCGGTTAGATATACAGAACGTCACAAACCATGTTAACCCGGCGTACTATTATTTTGATGAGCCATCGCAGCGCATCTTGTTGAAATATCAAGTGGGATTCTTGCCGATCCTGAGTTACAGAATTGAGTTTTGAGTTACTCGTCGGCGACCATTTGAAACATCGGCCGTTTTTCGAAGGAACTATTCTCGTCTATTTCGTGGAGATAGTTTTTATTTTTTTCCAGGAAGGCATTGTAGGTAACAACAATAGCATCGTAATCTTCGCGATAACTGGCCATGCGTTGATCCGCTTCGCGGATCTTATCGGTTAATTTTTGAAGGGTGGAGTTGTAAGCAAATTCAGCTTGTGATTCGGCCAGCGCCACAATTTCCGCGACGAGCGTGTTGGATGCAAAATCATATTCTTCCACTACATCATTGTTGGCCATGGTCTTCGGCGTGTACCGCAGACGTTCGAGTTGACCCAATCTTTCTTCATACGCCGCCAGCTCTTCCCTTTTTCCAGGGTTCGACACCATCAGTTCGTGGATGAGGTTGTGCATGGCTTTGATCTTTTCGTTGTCGTCGTGGATCATGAGATTCCACGTTAACAACATGCTATCCTGCAGGGAAAGATAAAACTCAGTCAGGGAATCGACCTTCGAAAAGGTGGTTTCCTGCTGGGGCGCGTGCTTGTCCCCGCAATTCCAAAACATGCAGGAAAAGCCAACGAAGGCTATAAAGTTCAGATATTTCATTACAATGGGCTCCTAAGCGAAAATACGGAACAAAGAAAGGAAATGTTGTTGTCGTTTTAAGCGGTTTACTATTTAAGTAGGGTTTTCGTCAGTTTTCAAACTATTTCGGTGCAACTACAGGGCTTTGAACTGCTCGAAAGCTTCCCGGCAGTCCAGGCAGTAATGGATCGACCGACATAGGGTCGGACCAAACGCATTTTTCAATTCAGTGTTACTTCCACCACATCGCGGACAGTTTGCTGTTTCAATAACCTCCAGGTCGTCGATGAGTTGGGTCGGCGGCGATATCCCGAAAGAATTCAAAGCGCGTTTTCCCTTCTCGCTGATTTTATCCGACGACCAGGGTTCACGGAAACTCACATGAAGCTCGACTTTCTCAACGCCGTATTTCTTTAACGTCGTCCGGATTTCTTCCTGCATCATGTCCAACGCAGGGCAACCGACAAAAGTCGGGGTCATTTCAATCGAGACTTTATCTGTGTCTACAGACACCCGCGTGATCACGCCCAGATCTACCAGTGAAAGCACAGGGATCTCTGGATCCTTAACTTCCTCAAGCCACTGGTAAATCTGGTCGTTGGTGAGCATATTATCCGATCAAGATAGATTATGTATAGATAACATCAAATGATCCGGGAATGATCTGGTTCAGGTGATGTTTCAAGTGCTTTACGTAGTCCACGGCAAGCCATTCCAGCGTGTGCAATTGTTCGGTCTGCTTTCCGGTATCGCAGGTACGCGAATAGTTTTCTTTAGGCATGGCGGTGAGCACTGAACAAATCCGTTCGTTAACAAGTTTCCAATAGGCGATCACATCTTGTTGGGATGCCTGCTGATATCCGTTTGCTGCGACCCAGAAGTCCTGATCATAAACAATGTGCGGCGAAGTTTGTTCGTACTGGCCACAGATAAATCGTCTTAAGTTGTTCTGCCCTGAATCCGCCAGATGACCCAGCACTTCTTTCTTACTCCATTTTTTGGGCAACGGTTTGGCGGAGAATTCTGCTTCAGAAATGCGACTGAATTTTTCAGTGAACTCACGGATAATCCCCCGGAGTTCGGTTGTTACGGATTCCATAAAATTTAGGGTTTAATTGAAAATAAAAGGAGAGCCTATTTCTTATCCTGAACCTTTTCAAGATCGAAAAGGTCGCGAAGCACCTCGGCAATGGTCTCCGCTTCGCCCCGTTTACAAGCTGCCTTGAGATGCAGCACAGGGTACTTCAGTATTTTTTGAACCAGCGCGCGGCTCATTTCATCGAGGCGCTGCAGCTCTTCAGGTTTTGCACTCTTCAGGTAACGTGAAAGCTCCTCCGTCCGGATTTGCTCCAATGTATTCTTCAATTTTTGAATCGTGGGCGAAATGATCATCTCCTTCGACCAATCTTCAAACTCAGTCTGCGCTTGGGAAAGTATGCTCAACACCTGGGGAATAGACGCCTTACGCTTTTCAACGGCCTCATTCGTTTTTTCACGAAGATCATCCAGGTTGTAAAGCACAATACCAGGAATTCCGTCTATAGAAGCCTCAACACTGCGAGGCATGGAAAGGTCAATGAAAAACTTATGGGAAAGAACGTTAATCTCCGTCATCAGTTGATGACTGATCAATGGCTCGTTTCCGGAAACGGAGCTGATGATAACATCAGCCTTTTGTATTTCTTCTTTCAGTTGGTCGATGCTGCCGAATGCGAAGCCGCATCGCTTTGCGAGCTTCTCGGCCTTTTCGACGGTACGGTTCAGAATCGTTACGTTCTGAAGACGTGAATGCTGCAAATTCAAACAAAAATCCTGACCAATCTCACCAACACCAACTACCAACACTTTAGGATGGGAGATTCCTGCTGTCAAATCCTCGGTCAGTTCTTTCGCGGCGTAAGAAATAGAAGCGGCACCATCACGGAATGAAGTTTCCTGGACGACACGCTTATTCGCAAAGAAAATAGTGTGCATCAGTCGATGGAGGTAAGGACCCGCCATATTCTCGTCGGCACTCCATTGATAAGCGTTCTTTACCTGACCAGAAATCTGAAGGTCGCCAACGACCTGGGCATCCAATCCGATAGCAACCTCACATAAGTGCTGTACTGCTTGCGCGCCTTCGAGTCTGCTGAAGTGTTTCTCAAAGCCGGGTTCGGTTTCCTTCACGATAGCCAACCCTTTCAATATGCTTTCTGCCAAGTCGGCCTCTGAGGAATAGTAAATCTCCGTCCTGTTGCAGGTTGACACGACCAAAACATCGCTCGCAGTAGTAAAATCCCGCATAAAACCCATCAACCGCTTCGAAGAGGCCTCATTTAAGGATACCTGCTCGCGTACGGCCACCGGGGCCGTTTTGTAGGTGAGTACTAATGCTTTAAAGTTTTGAGTCATGGAGGTACAAAAGTAAACGCTGATCTAAATTCAACGATGACAAAAGTCAAATGGCCGGTAATTTAGAATCAGTATAAATAACAGAAGGTAGGTTGGCTGCCTCCCTTTACGCCTAACACGCAACTTGAGTTCCCTTTTTGGAAGACATTTTAATGGGGGCCCATGTCGATGGTTATTTTTCTGGAAGCACGAGGGAAAAAGAACGACTTTTAGGTACCGTTACCTGTTATGTTACCATTGTTTCAATTGGTTAAAAATTTCTTTGGTTTTTCACGCTCACAAACCAATGGATTCTTCGTTCTGATTCCGTTACTGATGCTTATCCTTTTTTCCGCACCTGCCTATCGATGGTGGACGGCGCAAAGGAAAGTCGACTTCAGTGCGGACGCACGTCGGGCGGACAGCTTGATCGCCTTGATCGAAGGTCTGCGTCCCCTCGAGCAGGCGAAGCACGAGTCATTGTCATTGCACCGGTTTGATCCCAACCAGGCCACAGCCGATGAATTGCAGTCTTTGGGTATGGACAAAGTAATCGCGACAAGGATCGTTCACTTTCGCGAGCGCGGTGGAAGCTTTAAAGTAAAATCTGATCTCTTGAAAATATTTGGAATGGATTCGTCAACCTATCATGCATTACTTCCATTTATTCAACTGCCCGAACAGCGGGCTGCACGTTCGTCCATTTCGAAGCCGGCAGTTGTTCGGTTCGATTCGGAGCGCACGAAAGTAAAGTTTGATTTAAATTCAGCCGACACGTCTCAGCTAAAGAAAATTTATGGAATCGGAGAGAAGCTCTCCCTGCGCATCATTAAGTATCGCGATAACCTGGGTGGATTTATTTCGTCGGAACAATTGTATGAGGTGTGGGGATTGGATTCTGCTACAGTGGGTCGATTGATGGAGGTAACCTTCATTGAAACTGAATTTTCGCCTCGAAAGCTGTCTATCAATACCTTCCGGGAGGATGAGATTGCCATTCATCCCTATTTATCGAAGTCTGCCGCTAAAGCCATAGCGGCCTACCGATTTCAGCATGGCCGCTTTCAGTCAATTGCTGACCTTGAGAAGGTACAATCGCTGGATCGGAAAACGATCTATAAAATCGCGCCATATTTGGAGTTTCAGGACTAACTTTCTGCACAACAATTCCCACTACCAACAATACCAGCAAAATCCTTTGAAGAGGTCTGCCAAAGATATTTTACGCGCTTACCTGCGAAGGCTCACCAATCTTTCAGGGAATAGCCGTTCGCTTCTCCTGCTCAGGTTGTACGCCGAGCAGCTGATGGATGTTCATGAACTGAGTCACCTCAATGGCGAGCGTTCCTTCGAAGTTATCCGCGCGTTGATTGCCGGCAAGAGCAAGAAGATTTGTCCCCTGGTCGACAGCCGCGTAGAGGCGAGCAACGAAGCGAGCAAAAAGCTGAAGAAGCTTCAACGCCTTGACCGTTTTCTTTTTGAGGAACGCGGATCGAACGACTTGCACGTAGGTTGGCCCTTTCTCCGCGGCAAATTTTCCGATGGCACACTCGTTCGTTGTCCACTACTTTACTTCCCGGTGAAGCTCACGCAGAACGGACAATTCTGGCACCTCGAACCGCGTAAGGAAGCGGGCATCACCCTCAACAAGTCATTTCTGCTGGCATACTCTTTTTATAATAAAGTAAAACCAGAAGAAGACCTCCTCGACCTGAACTTTGAAGACTTTGACCTGGACAGCACCGTCTTTCGCACGCAACTGTATCAGTCAATCAAAGACAAGATCGAAATCAATTTTAACCCTGATAACTTTCGCGACGAGCTGACCGCTTTCGAGTCGTTCAAGAAAACTGATTTCGAACAAAAGCACAGCAACGGCTCGATCACGTTGTATCCCGAGGCTGTTCTTGGAATTTTTCCGCAAGCTGGTTCGCAATTGGTTCCGGACTACATCCATCTCATCGAGAATGAAACGATTGAGGATCTCGAGGATTTCTTTGCCGCCAAATCGTTGTCGGGTGAACGCCGTGAAACCCCTGCCAGGATCAGCGAAGAAAAAGTATTCGCGCCCTTCACGTTGGACGCGTATCAGGAAAGTGCCATTCATGCTATCAAGCGCGGAGAATCCATTGTCGTGCAAGGCCCGCCGGGCACGGGCAAGTCGCAGCTGATTTGTAATCTCCTTGCCGACGCCATGGCTTCTGGCAAGCGCGCGCTCCTTGTTTGTCAGAAAAGAGCGGCGCTTGATGTGGTATACAATCGTCTCAAGAAATTAGACCTCGGAGATTTTTTGGGATTAGTCCACGATTTCAGAAACGACCGTAAGAATTTATTCGACCAGATTTCCCGGCAGATAGAACATGTTGAGGATTTCAAAGCACGGAACCGCGGCATTGACGTCATTCAAACGGAGCGCAGATTTTTTCAGGTGAGCCGGCGAATCGATCAACTCGCTGAAGAGCTGGAAGAATTTCGCAGCGCACTTTTTCACGACCGCGAGTGCGGTGTATCGGTGAAGGAACTTTACCTGGGCTCAGACCTGAACGCGCCTTCCATCAACATACGGCAGGAGTACCAGTATTTTGCGATGGCCGATCATCCGGCTTTTCTTCGAAAGCTTCAGTCGTATGTTACGCACGCCGCGCGATTTGACTTGGAAGGTTATCCCTGGAACAACAGGAAGTCGTTCGCCTCATACTCCGTGACGGATGAAATGGAGATCGAGAATGCAGTGCGGAAAGTTCCGGAATGGCAACAGAAGGTGAGCGAAGAACTTTATCGACTGCTGGGCGTCCACATGAACCTGGAAGATGCCGAATCACTTTTTGTTCGCGAAGTTGATCTGCTTGGAATGATCACGGTGCTCAAGGATCCCGAAGCCTTCCGGTACTTCCAGGCGATGATCGCCGAATCCGATGACGAGACGAGCCTGCTATGGCTCGCGAATATGGAACGCGTTTGCATGAATTGTTTCGAGGATGAGTCACCGGAATCCACGATCCCGAGCGATCAGCTGGGGAAAATTCAAGATATATTAAACCAGCGCATGAGGGCTAAACGAAGTCTGATCCGCTGGATACGCTGGGAATTTTTTTCTGACAACAAATTTGTGTTGAAGCGTGTGCTCGTGGGCAACGACCTTGCGTACAACAAAATTGGTCTCAAGGTACTGGAACAGCGGATTGATAGCAGACTAAATCTTGAACACCAGCTCACGGCGATAAAGGCCAAACATTGGTTGATCGACCTTCCCTCCAGTTATCGGAAAGATGTATTGCAGAAATGGTTTGAGCGGCAGAAGTTCGCCATCCGCGCGAAAATTATTTTTAATTCAGCGCGTGAGATCAAAGAAACGGTGCATGTTCACAAATTGAACCAACAGGAATTCATCAATCTGATTCTGCGGGTGATCGACCTGGTGAAGGATACGCCTCAAAAAAAGGCGGCCGTTCTAAAATACATTTCTCCCTATCAATTCCGGCAGTTGATTTTTGACCCTGGCTTGGCGCAGGAAATGATTTCGACGTTGCGCCGCGACTTCGACAACCTTTGCGCCTTTGATACACTGAAAGAAGGGTTTAAATTTTTCGAACGCGATACCGTTTTGAAATTGTACGACTACGTCCAGGAATGGAACGTGCCGCGCATGCAATCTGTGTTTCAGAACAGTATTTTCCTGGCGTGGATCGATCACATTGAAACCAAGTATCCCATCCTTAAGAATGCGTCGCTGCTGAAAATGGAGGAATCGCAAAAGGAGCTGCAGCAATTGGTGGCGGAGAAAAGAAAGCTCAGTGAAGACATCCTGTTGGTTCGCGCCCGCGAGCGTGTGTACGACAGCCTGGCTTACAATCGCCTGAACAACCAGGTGACCTACCGCGACCTGCTCCATCAGGTTTCGAAGCGAAAGAAGTTGTGGCCGCTTCGGAAGGTAGTCGAAACTTATCACGAAGAACTTTTCCAACTGGTGCCGTGCTGGATGGCGTCTCCAGAAGCAGTCTCGGCCATTTTTCCAATGACGCCACTATTCGACGTTGTGATTTTCGATGAAGCATCGCAGTGCTTCTCGGAGCGCGGTGTTCCGGCCATGTACCGCGGCAAACAGATCGTAGTCGCCGGCGACAGTCAGCAACTTCGACCGAATGAATTATACCAGGTGAGGTTTGATGAAGACGCTGATGCACCCGACCTTGAAGTTGACTCACTCCTGGAATTGGTGGAGCGATATGTGTCGACGGTTCACCTGAAAGGCCACTACCGAAGCCGCTCGCTGGAACTGATTGATTTTTCGAACAAGAACTTTTATAAAGGCAATCTCCAGTTGTTGCCCGATCGGAAAGAGCTGAATCAACAATCACCAGCGATCGAATATTGCAAGGTCGAGGGCATCTGGGAGAATCAGATCAATAGAAAGGAAGCAGAAGCAGTTGTCGAACGTGTGATGCAATTATTGGAAGACGATCCAGGCTGTGAAATCGGCGTCGTTACTTTCAATGCGCCACAACAAATGCTGGTGATGGATTTGCTCGATCAGGTTTTGGGTCGTGAATTGCCGACAAATCTTTTTGTTAAGAATATTGAGAATGTTCAGGGTGATGAAAAAGATGTGATCATCTTTTCCATTGGGTATGCGCCTGATAAGAAAGGAAAGATGTCCATGCAGTTTGGTAGCCTCAACACCGTGGGCGGAGAGAACCGACTGAACGTTGCCGTGTCAAGAGCTCGCGAAAAAATTATTTTGATCACCAGCATTTTACCAGATCAACTTCGCACGAGCGATTTGCAAAATGATGGACCAAAGTTGTTACAGCAATACCTGCGCTTTGCGCAGGATGTATCTGAAGGGCGTTTTGTTCCAACGATGTCATACGCGTCACGTGAACGCGCGGGTTGGTACCTGAATAGCCGCTTGCAATACTGGTGTGAAGAAAACCTGGACGGATTCACCATCGGGAACAACACGCTGCCATTTTCTGATTTGAGCATCCGTGACGATAACCATTACATTGGAATTGTATTGACGGATGACGCGCGTTACAAACAAGCGCTGTCAGCAAAAGAAGCACATGCCTACACCCCCGCGCTGCTGGCTCAAAAGAATTGGAATTACCGGTTTGTCTTCAGCCGCAATTTTTGGAGAGACCAGGAGAAAGTGGAAAGTGAGCTCAGGTGGTTTGCCGGTGCCTCTCGATTAACCAGTTAATTCCAGAGGGGTTCGCCGCGATAGAACTCCTGCACATTGTGATTGACAACCGCCATTAAATCATGCGTTCTGTTGTAGATGCCCCTTTGACGATCCGCACTGTTGCCGCGATCGAGAATCTCATGAATGGTTGATAAGTATTGACCATAATCGAGTTCAATCGCGTAAGGCCGAAGTACTCGCAACCAGGCTCGAATGTCGCTGCTTAATTTTTTTGTCTTACCATTTCGGCTGGAGACGATTTCGGCCTCCAAGCCAAAACGAATCGCCCTCCATTTATTCTCTCTCAAGATCCACTGCTTCAACGGTGTGTGACCTTTTGCCCATTCTTCTTCATAATCCCTAAACCATAAAGCAAGCAAATGGATGAAGGCGGTGATCGCCAGTATCTCTTTCAGCGTGGCGGGTTCATCTGAAAAACGAAGTTCGAGTGTACCGATGCCGGGGCTTGGCCGCAGGTCCCACCACAAGTCCTTCATGCTTTGAATAGATTTTGACCGAAGCAGGAAGTTGTACAGCTTTTCAAATTCGACCCAACTCTTCACAAGGTAAGGCATGCCCGCCGTTGGGAGCGCCTCGTATGTCGTGAGGCGGCAAGCGGATAAACCAGTGTCCATACTTTGCCAAAATGGTGAGCTGGCCGAGAGGGCAAGGATATGCGGCAGAAAGTGTATGAAAAAATAATTGTACCGAATGCATTGGTCTCCGGACATCATACCCAGATGAACGTGCATGCCATAAACAGCCATTCTTCGGATCAGCCATTGATTGCGATCAATCAACTGCTCGTATCGTTCGGAATTCGTAATCAACCGGTCGCGATAGTCGGCGAGCGGATGCGTGGCAGTGGAACATAACTTCATGTCCAGCGCGTCTGTACTTTCCTTAGCAAGGCGCAGTGAACTTCTCAGGTCGTTTTCTACGTCTTGTACCCGTGAACAAATCCCCGTAACAACTTCCAGGGTGCTTTGAAAAAATTCCTCCTTGAAGTTTGCCGATTGGGCCAGCTTGATGATTTCGGACGCGCGCGGAGACAGCAACAGTTGCTGTCCATCCAGTACCTGGAGTTCAAGCTCTACGCCCAACGACAATTCCTTTTGACTGGGTCTGAAAGGCAAACCCACCAGGTTACGCGTCTGTCTCATGTATGTGGGTATATCTCCCATAACCCTTAACTTTCTAACTTTTAGGAACTACAAAAACGTCTGGATACATGTGCGGCATCACCGGCATATTTGCTTTTAACCTGGTTGGAAAGTTTAACAAGATCCACGTGACAAACGCCACGATGGCCCTAGAGAAAAGAGGGCCCGATTTCCAGGACATTTATACTGATGAATGGGTAGGATTAGGTCACCGGAGGCTTTCTATTATTGACACATCAGCGATTGCCAATCAACCAATGTGGGATGAAAGTAAGCGTTTTGCCATCATCTTCAATGGAGAAATCTTTAACTATCGCGAATTACGCCGTGAACTGGAGGATAAAGGGGTTTCTTTTTTTTCGCATTCTGATACAGAAGTCCTGCTAAAGCTTTACATCCGCGACGGGGAAAGTTCTTTTTCAAAGCTGAACGGCTTTTTTGCCTTTTGCATTTATGATCGTCAAGACCAATCCATGACGGTTGTTCGCGATCGGTATGGCATAAAACCCTTGCTCTATGTTTTCGATGAAGATAAATTTCTTTTTGCTTCAGAGATGAAAGCCATCGTGCAGTATGGCATTGAAAAGGAAATCGATTATCAGTCACTCTATCAGTACACACAACTTAACTACATTCCTGGTCCGAATACCATCTTTTCGGGTGTTAAGAAATTGCGACCGGGACATTATCTGAAAATTAGGCGCCAGAAAATTCAGGAGGAAAAGTATTATCAAATTCCTTACGATCGCGAACGAGCGGAGAAGAATCCGATTTCATACGATCAGGCAAAAAAGACTTTTATCGAACTGCTGGAAAAATCGGTGATGCGCAGGCTGGTGTCCGATGTACCGCTGGGATCATTCCTCAGCGGTGGAATCGACTCTTCGGTTGTGGCGACCCTGGCGAGTAAACACAAAACTGACCTTCAAACTTTTTCCATTGGCTTCCGGGACGAAAAGTTTTTTGACGAAACGCATTATGCGAAACTGGTTGCCGAAAAGCTCAAGACCAGACACACGGTGTTCTCGCTGACCAATGATGATCTCTACGCGCAAGTCCATTCTATCTTAAACTATATCGACGAACCCTTTGCCGACTCATCGGCCATCGCAGTTTATATATTGAGTAAGGAAACACGGAAGCACGCCACCGTTGCTTTGTCCGGCGATGGTGCGGATGAATTGCTGTCGGGATACAACAAGCACGCGGCGTTTCTGAAGGTGATCAATAAAGAATGGAAGTCGAGTGTGGTGTCTGGACTGGGACCACTTTGGAAATTATTACCCAAGTCACGCGGGGGTTTTATTTCGAATCGTATCCGACAACTGGAGCGCTTTAGTAGCGGAGCAAATCTTTCTTCGAAGGACCGATATTGGCAGTGGGCTGGATTCGCATCCGGGCAGGAGGCAATGTCCCTTTTTCTTCCTGAGATTCGAAGCAAAATAAATCTCGCGGAATACACCACGCGTCGAGCAGAGATCTTAGCATGCATTCCAGATCAGGAAAACATCAACGACATTCTGTTGGCCGATATGCAACTCGTTCTCTCCAATGACATGCTGACAAAGGTCGATTTGATGAGCATGGGCAATTCGTTGGAGGTGAGAACGCCATTCCTGGATTATGAATTAGTGAACTTCGTTTTCAGTTTACCGTCGCGTTTTAAAATCGATTCAAAGATTCGAAAGCGTATTCTCCAGGATAGTTTTCGGGAAGTCCTTCCCGCCGAGCTTTACAATCGTCCAAAGAAAGGTTTTGAGGTGCCGTTGCTGAAATGGTTCAGGCGGGAAATGAAGAGCATGATTATGGATGATTTGCTTTCGGAGAAGTTCATCAAGGAGCAGGGCATTTTTGATCCGGGAGTCATTCATAAACTGAAGGCACAATTGTTTTCACCGAACCCTGGGGATGTTCATGCGCGGATCTGGGGGCTCATTGTTTTTCAATGGTGGTGGAAGAAATACCTGGGGTAAAATTCAAGTATGGGTATGTTTTTAACCCGGTTTGTTTAAAATTTTGATACAAAAAGACATTATTGAATCAAAATACATAGGTACCTACAACGATTTCGAGTATTTATTTGAAAATCTGATTCATTTTGTGCGGTAATGTTTAAAAATTGCACGTATTCAAAGTATTGTAAGATTGTTCACAACCAGTAGAAAGTCTTCCAGTTGCCGGGTTTAACGGACTATAGGCGTCTGGTTGTTTAGTGAGGTCAGGTGGAAACGCCTGACCTTTACTTTTAGCCCTTATAGCAAATTCCGTGACAGGCCATTTCACGGCCATTTATCCAAATAAACTTTATCGATAGGGGGTGTTTACCCAACATGCTTCTGAGGAAGGGTATTTTTTACAAATATTATAATCAAATCACGTTTTCGATTCAAAACTGACCCTACCCCAAACGTTTTCGGCAATTTTTATTTAAAAGTGATTTATTTTTTACCCTATTGTTAAAAAATTGAGGTCAATAATAGACGCTGGACGTCCAATTCTAAACCAAAAACTAAATAACTATGAAAAAGTCCGTTATTTTTCTCGTCTTGCTCGTAGCAATCAGCATTCTGGCTGTTTTTATGCCAGCAGTGCCGACCACGATCGTCACCGAGGGAATCAATTCCGGTGACACTGCCTGGATGCTGGCCGCCACAGCGTTGGTGTTGCTGATGACACCCGGGTTGGCCTACTTCTATGGAGGTATGATCGACACAAAGAACATCATCTCCACCATGTTGCAAAGTTTCATTGCCATGGGGGTTATATCTGTTCTCTGGATCGTGGTAGGTTTCAGCCTTGCCTTTGGTGATACCATCAGCGGTTTTATCGGCGATCCTCGCTCATTCTTTATGTTCAAGAATGTTCTTGACGGAAAGCCCTGGTCACTGGCACCCACCATTCCACTGGTTTTGTTCGCGTTCTTCCAGTTGAAGTTCGCTATCATTACACCGGCGCTTATCACCGGTACCTTCGCTGAAAGAATTCGCTTCAAAGCATTTATCCTTTTCCTCGTTCTCTTCTCACTGTTGATCTATGCTCCTTTGGCACACTGGACATGGCATCCTGAAGGATTCCTTTTCGCCATGGGTGTATTGGATTTCGCCGGTGGAACGGTAGTTCACATGTCTGCTGGATTCGCAGCGCTTGCCGCTTCGATCTACTTAAGAAACAAAGGTCAGGAGAAAGCGAATATCTCTCCTGCAAACATTCCCTTCGTGTTGTTGGGTACTGGTTTGCTCTGGTTCGGCTGGTTCGGTTTCAACGCCGGTAGCGCGTTGGGTGCTGGTCCTTTAGCAGCTTCTGCTTTCGCGACAACAAACACTGCTTCCGCTGCTGCTGGTCTTGCCTGGATATTGTTTGATGCAACCCGCGGCAAGAAACCATCTGCGCTCGGATTCTGTATCGGTGCCGTGGTTGGTCTTGTGGCCATCACGCCTGCCGCTGGTTTCGTAACCATTCCTTCAAGTCTTTTCATCGGAACTTTCGCTGCCATGATCAGTAACATCGTGGTACACTGGAAATCCAAAACCACTTTGGAAGATACACTCGACGTATTCCCTTGCCACGGCGTGGGTGGAGCAGTAGGTATGCTCATGACTGCCTTGCTGGCCAACACTGCAGTAAATGCAGCAAACACTACTGGTAACGGTTTGTTCTTCGGCGAAACTGTTCTGTTCATCGCTCACTTGAAAGCACTGGTGATTGTAGCCGTCTACACATTCGTAGGATCCATGATCCTGTTGAAAGTAACCGACTTGATCTTCGGACTCAGCGTAACGCCTGAAGAGAAGAAGGTAGGTTCTGACTACAGCCAGCACGGCGAGAATCTGTATCCCATGGACTTCAGCTCACTGAAAGAAAAAGTGATCTAAAAAATAAAAAGGCCGGGAAGGTTTCCCGGCCTTTTAAAAAAGGTCTCGGAAGAGCTTGCTCCGAAAACCTTCATCACTAAAGCATCCCAGGGAGGTGTGCGAGACCAATCCTGAGATCACTCTAGCTTATTGTTAATAAAAACACACATAAAAATATGAAAACTCTAAAAAACGTAAGTTGCCTGGCGATACTTCTCTTGATTTCGTTGTACAGCTACGGACAGGATCAGACCACCGCTGCTGCTACTCCTACCACAACGCCTGGCGACGCAACAGCGACTCCGGCTGCAAAAGAAGAAGATGAAGAACCAGCCTTTGTATTATCAGGATCAGTCGATGCGTATTTCCACACCACTTTCGGTACTGAGAACTACATGTTTGGCACCAATGCACCGTCCACTTCTTTTTCAGATTTGAAGGGATTCTCACTGGGTATGGTGAACCTGATCGGTTCTTATTCCGGCAAGAAGTCTGGCTTCGTAGCTGACCTGGTATTCGGGCCACGCGGTACAGCGGCCGTCTTTGGTGACGGTAGTTATTACCAGGGTACCGGCCAGCGAATCATCAATCAATTGTTCGCTTACTATAAATTCTCCGACGCTGTTACCCTTAACATGGGACAGTTCAACACGTTCGTTGGATATGAAGTAATTTCTCCGGCCGTAAACTTCCATTACTCCACCTCTTATTTGTTTTCGTGGGGTCCCTTCAACCACACCGGTTTGCGGGCTGACTTCTCCTTTGGAGAAGGTGGGGTAGCCAAGCTGGCCGTCATGAACCCTACCGACATTGTTGAGTTTAACCCGGTGAACACCTACACGCTGGGTGCGCAGATCGGAAAGACCGGCGACTTCGGCGGCGTATGGCTGAACTTCCTGTATGGTGACCAGGACGGAACCTTGGATGAGGATGATGTGGTAACAGGCGATGCGTCTTATGGTACGCTGTTTCAAGGTGACCTTACCCTTAGCTACAACGTAACGGAAACTTTTTCCATCGGATTTAACACATCTCTCCAATCGGTAGCTGCCGGCGAGTTCGTGGATATCAACGGCGAAATTCAGGATAGCGATGCTGATGCAAGTTCATTCTTGGGCTTTGCGATCTATCCTAAACTTACCCTGTCCGAAACCTTTGCCATCGGACTGCGCGCTGAATATTTTTCAACCAAAAACAATCACTTCGCAGCGCCCATCATCGCTGTTGATACTGAGGGCGATGGAAATGTGATGGAATTCACGCTGTCAGGAAATTACAAAGTGGGTGGACTCACTTTCATTCCTGAGGTTCGCGTCGACATGACGTCAGAAGATTCCTTCGCTGATAGCGACGGAGAAATGAAAGATATGATGCCTTCCTTAAACCTGGCCGCTGTATATAAATTCTAAAAGTTATCACCCCGGAGGTCGAGAGACCTCCGGGTTTAAAAAAATTGCAACCAACTAAAACGCTTATCGATATGTCAAAAACAAAACTCGAATACATTTGGCTCGACGGGTATACCCCGACCCAAAGTCTCCGAAGCAAAACCAAAATTGTAAAGGACTTCAAAGCAACGCTGGACGATTGTCCGATGTGGTGCTTCGACGGAAGCTCAACGGAGCAAGCTCCGGGCGGTTCCTCCGACTGCTTACTGAAGCCTGTCGCCGTCTTTCCCGATCCAGGCCGCAAGAGAGCTTATCTCGTGATGTGCGAGGTATTGAGCCCTGATGGATCGCCGCACCCTTCCAATGGACGCGCAACCATCAACGACGACGACAACGACTTCTGGTTCGGATTCGAGCAGGAATACTTCCTCTGGAATCCCGATACTAACAAGCCACTCGGTTTCCCCTCCAGCGGATGGCCTTCACCTCAAGGTCCTTACTATTGCTCCGTCGGCGCAAAAAATGCATTCGGTCGTCATATCGTCGAAGATCATCTCGACATGTGTATCGAAGCAGGTATTAACGTGGAAGGCATTAATTCAGAAGTTGCTACCGGCCAGTGGGAATTCCAGGTTTTCGCAAAAGGTGCCAAGGCCGCGGGAGATCAAGTTTGGGTCGCACGTTATCTGTTGGAGAGAACTGCTGAGAAATATGGCGTTGCGATTAACTGGCACTGTAAGCCGTTAGGTGCAACGGACTGGAACGGATCAGGCATGCACGCTAACTTCTCCAACTCATTGTTGAGAAACGCGGGCTCAAAAGATATTTACGATCAGGTATGTCAATCCTTCGCTCCCTATGTTAAAGAACACGTGGAGGTCTACGGCGCTGACAACCACCTGCGCTTGACTGGTAAGCACGAGACGCAGTCCATCGATAAGTTCTCTTATGGAGTTTCTGATCGTGGAGCTTCCATCCGTATTCCTATCGCTACGGTAGAAAATGGTTGGAAAGGCTGGCTCGAAGATCGCCGTCCAAATTCATCGGCTGATCCTTACAAAGTAGCCGCACGCATCATCAAGACTGTTAAATCCGTTCCCGAGTACGCTATGGCGAACGGAAAATAAAGATACCCCTTTCTTTCAGGGCGTCTGGTTGTAGTTGAAGTCGGGCAGAAATGTCCGGCTTCTTTTTTTTTACGGATGCTCCCCGGAACAGATCGCCAGGATATTCATTCGCCGGGTCGTTTTGACCCAACTAATTTTCTTGCCACTAAGGCGCCAAGGCACAAAGTTCCACAAAGGTTTGACAACGAACTACGATCCATTATTTTGAAGCCCGCGGTTTCAAACGTGCCCCGCCCAGGCGAGAATATTTTACAGCACCTTCACAAAGATGTTTCTGAACCACACCTCATTTCCGTGATCCTGGAAGTCGATGTATCCTTTCTTCGTGAGGCCATAACCAGGGAAGTCTTTCCACTTGCTGGCATCGCGAACTTTTTTCCACTCCGGTGAACCCAATTCGTACTCGAGCATTTTGTCACCGTTGAGCCAGTGCTCAACATGATTACCATTTACCACGATCTTGCTGGTGTTCCACTCCCCGGTAGGGTTGAGTTTCTTTGGACCGGTGGCCTGCATCGCATAGTTAGCGCCAGAGAGATGAACATCTTTCTGATCACCGGGATACCCAATGTCATCTACAACCTGGTATTCGGGACCAGAGGCATAAGGTTCGTCAAATTCTTCACTCACGCGGAACATCACGCCGCTGTTGCCTTGTGCTGAAATTTTCCAATCGAATAAGAGTTCGAAGTTTTCGTATTGCTCGTTGGTGGTCAGGTCAGCGCGCTTGTTGGTTCCGCCGTCGACAAAGGGTTTGCAGTGAAGGACTCCGTCTACTATTTCCCAACTGTCGTTTTCTTTCTTCTTATAGAAGTGCCATCCATTCATCGTCTGGCCGTCGAACAACGCGACCCAGCCTTCCGCCTTCTGTTGTTCGGAAAGTTGGTTCAGGCCCGGTTCACTCACCACGACGGCCGTAGAATCAGCGCTGGTGTCCGTTTCGGTTTTTTTAGGTTGACAGGACATCAGGATCACGATGCCTGCGAGTAATAGAAATCTTGAAGTCATAGGGCGTTTAAAGTTAAAGCGTTGAAAATAGGGTGAATGTTTCATCGTTCATGTTGGAATTCCACAGGTGGTGACGAGATTATTTCTCGGGACTACGAAAGACAAACACCTTGGTGAATAAGCCGATGCCAATCGTCTTTACGCCTCCGTCGTCGTCAGCGATTTGGGTGAGGGACGCCACCCACAGGTCTTTGACTTTCACTCTCGGGTGAAATATTTTTCCTTCCCCAAAATTTTTCTCCCGAACGGCGTTTCGGTGTTTTTCTTCAGAAGGATTTGTCAGATAAGCCAAGACCAGGAAGACTGCGATCAAGGCCAGCCTTGTGATGAGCTTGAAGATCTTGAATAAGAAGAACAAGATAACGACGACTGCAGCTATGGTTAGTACCGTACTCATGTTGAAATGTTTGAACGCGAATTTAGCATACTCAGCGTAATCCCGTTGTGATTCGACATTTGATATTGCCGAAAGTCTGTCCGGATATGTAAATTCACTAAAAAACAGACCCATGAAAAAGTTTTTTGTTACTATTCCCTTAGTGAGTATTTCCGGATCGCCTTGACCGTCATTTGATGAATCGCCTTTTCCGAAGGCGGTTTGCGCCGTGAGAAATCATTTACAAAGGATCACATCCACAGAGGATCATGCGATTTGCAGTAATCATCCTTTTATGTTGCGGCGCGTTGGCGGGGCAATCTCAATCGCTGATTGATAGCCTCGTCAATGTCGCGCGGTCGATGCCCAAAGGTCCGGACAAAGTGAAAGTGCTGGGACGGATAAGTTGGGAGTACGCCATTACGCACACGCAATTGGACGAGGCATGGCAATACGGCGACAGCGTGAGGATTTTGGGTGAAGTATTGAATGACTCCTCGGCCATCGCCCTATCAAATTTTTACTTTGGACTCGTTCACCGTTTTAGAGGTAACTACTACGAATCGCTTCCCTACTTCAACCGGTATATCCAATACCTTGTCTCGGTTGGAGATTCTGCCAGGGTGGCGACGGTGTTGTTTCAGATCAGTGTTGTTCAGCACGACCTGGGCAACTACGAAAAAAGTCTCGCTACTTCGTATCGAATCATGGCGATTCGCGAATCTCAAAAAGATTACTATGCAACGGGTTATACGCTGAACGGAATCGGTATTGTGTACAAGAAGATGGAAAGGTTTCCAGAAGCGATCGAAGTCTACAACAAGGCCATGATCATTTTTGACAGCCTCGATGAAAAACTTGATTTGGCCGGAACGCTGGGCAATTTGGGAAATGTGTACTCCCTGATGAATCAATACGAGAAGGCAAAAGACTACTACACAAAAGCGTTGAAGTTGAACCGTGAGATTCAATCGCAGGATGGTGAAGCTTATGTTCTTGAGAACATTGGCAACGTATTGACACTGCAAGGCCAGTACGATAGCGCGCTACTGGTCCATCGCCAGGCGCTCGCGTTGCGCGAAAAATTCTCACAGGTAGATCAAACAGCGATAAGTCTCATGCAGGTTGGCGCTTGCTATGTCAAACTCAAGGATTACGCACAAGCAACCCGGTACCTCAACAGCGCGCTCGCGATAGCCCGGCAAACCCGTTCGAAAACATTATTGCGCGATGTTTACAGAGAGATGTTTGTGTTGTACGAAGCCCAGCGAAACTTTGCTAAAGCCTACGAGGCGCACACCTTGTACACCGCTTTTAAGGACAGCGTGTTGAACGAAGTCTCCACGAAACAAATCCACGAGCTGCAGGCCAAATACGAAACGAATGAAAAAGATAAACAGATATTGTTATTGGCCAGTGCAAAAAAGCTTCAGGATCAGGAAGTGCAACGACAAGCGACATTAAAGAAAACGTTTATCGCTGGCTCGGTACTCATGGCCGTCGTGGCCCTGTTGATTGGATATACTTTTCGCCAGCGCCTGAAAAACCAGACAACGTTATCAGCCAAAGATGCTGAATTGAAAGAAGCAACCTTCAAGCAACAACTGAGCGACCTGGAGATGAAGGCCCTTCGTTCGCAGATCAATCCACATTTTTTGTTCAATTGCATGAATTCAATTAACCGGATGATCTTGAATGGCGAAAATGAAAACGCGTCCTTGTACCTCACGAAGTTGTCCAAGCTCGTGCGAATGATTTTAGAAAACACTGAAGCAAAACAAGTTTCACTGGAGAGTGAATTGTCGCTGATTGAATCGTACATTCAGATGGAGGAGCTTCGCTTCAAGGGTAAGATCGACTATGAAATTCACATCGACCAATCCGTCGAAAAAGAGAATACTTACCTGCCTTCCATGGTTCTGCAGCCCTTCGTCGAGAATGCTATCTGGCATGGACTCATGCACAAAGCCAGGAACGAGCAGGGACATATTAAGATTGGGATCAAGGAAAGTAACGACGATACGCTTTTGTGCACCATTGAAGACAACGGCGTCGGTCGAGCCCGTTCGCGGGAATTGCAGGAGTCCAGCATTCACAAAACAAAATCGATGGGCATGAAGATCACCGAAGAACGATTGAAGCTACTCAACCACGAAAAGCTTGAAGAGTTGATTCATATTGTCGATCTGAAGGATACCTTTAATGCAGCTGTGGGTACCCGGGTAGAAATCAGTATTCCGCTTGCGTAACCATGATCGAAGCCATTATCATCGACGATGAAGAAGACGGACGCGAGGCGCTAAAACTCGCGGTAGAAAGGTACTGCCCTGAAGTTTCCATCAAGGCTGTTGCTGAAAATCCGGAGAAGGGTTTGCAGGCCATTCAGTCATTAAAACCGCAGTTGGTTTTTCTCGATGTGCAAATGCCGGGCATGTCGGGTTTCGATCTCCTGCAACGCGTGTCTCCGATTTCTTTCGAAGTGATTTTTGTTTCGGCACACGACCGTTATGCGATCAAAGCCATTAAGTTCAGCGCCCTGGATTATTTGTTGAAACCGGTGGACGTAGACGAGCTGGTACACGCCATTGGACGCGTGAAGGAAAGACTCAGTCTTGCTGAAAGTAACTTTCCGGTGCAGTCTGTGCTGCACAATCTTCAGTTTAAATCAGGCAAGATTGATCGCGTCGCGGTGCCGAGTCTCGAAGGAATTGATTTTTTCAATACACAGGATATTATTTATTGCAAGGCTGAAGGGAGCTATACGTCGTTGGTACTTTCTGGTCAGCCAGCAGTGCTGGTCTCACGAAAGCTTAAAGATTTTGAGGACCTTCTTTCCGAATCGGGGTTTTGTCGTGTTCATCATTCCTACCTCATCAACCTTCAACAGGTTAAGCGGTACGTAAAAGGCGAAGGCGGATATGTAATCCTGTCAAACGATCATCATGTAGACGTTTCCCGTAGGAAGAAGGACGAATTTCTCTCGCTCCTGGATCGGCTGTGAGTGTAAAAATCCCGCCAGTTATAAAATCTCAACCGCCAGTTATGATTGGATGATTTCCTGCGAAAGCCCTCCGCTATAAGTTTCGCAAAAAACCCAATTGTATGAAAACCCTTTCAAAATGGCCAGGCCGGACCCTGTTGGTCTTGCTCGGCGCCCTGCTGTTGTCCCAATGCACCGAACCTGAGGTGGAACCGGATGACGGCGATGATGATCCCCAGGTAGTCACCCCTGCTGAAGCGGACCGTATCCTGGAAAGCTTGATGTTCACTACGAAGACGAAAGTCAGCGGCAGCATGCCAACAGTCGCAAACACGTCGCTGGCAAAGATGAACAGCGGTGATACCATCTTTGTGCAACCTGGAATGCAAATGCCGCTGCGAATCTCGAGCCCGGCAACGTCCCCTGCAAAAGGCTGGTTCATCACCGTCGAAAACGCGTCGTTCTATTTGGATGTTCCGGTGGATGACACCGAAGATGAAACCGAGGAAGGTGAAGATGTATCCAATGTGATCATCGAATTTCCGGAGGACTTTTATTTGGGAGATTTTTCCGTCAGCATCATGACCTACAAGGAAGGCAAAGAGCCAATCGATGTCATCAAACGAAAAGTTGTTGTCGAAAAGCCTGAAGCCCCGGGAAGTACTTGCAGTCTCCTGAAGACAGATCCAACTGTTATCTGGGACTGGTCGTGGCAATCGACCATCGTTTGGAATCCCAACGGCTTCGATTTCATGAACACGCCAGGCCGACTCTTCAAGGCTAGCCAGCTGACCACCGGATGTTGCAATCCGCAGGCTGCGTGCCCCGCATATGTATGCGATCCGGTAACGCTTGAATGTAATTGGGAGTACAATGCCATTGTGAATGCCTTTACCTTTTACAGCATTCAGTCTGAGTACTTTAATTTTTTCCCCGATGGAAATTTTACGCGAGCCACCAAGGAACGTATCAAGAACTTCAATCCCGATCCTAATGTAACCGATTGGTGTGGTGGTATTGCGGGCTACAACATGTACGCGCCACTGGTTCATTACTATGGTACGCACGATTATCAGGATGGCGACGCGAACATCGTGTACATTACGGAGAGGACAGATTGTGATGACCCGTTAGGCATTTGTGGATATGGATCGCGCCCAGGTAGCGTTAAAGTATCTTGCCACGTGCTCGTCATCACCATCGACCGGATGCAACTTGATTTTACGAAAGAGCAACGAATCTATTGGAGGAGGTCAGCGATAGACTGGCATGATTAGGTTAGACAGAGCCGGCGCTGGGGGCACGGCCATGGATGAAGTCACGCTCGTCCGTATGCTGATTGGGTTTTCCTGCGAGGGAGGGTTCTGCGGAACCTTTCCTCCGGGAGACCTAAATTTTCTCACGGAAAGCACGGAATACACGGAAGTTTTTTCCGTGACTTCCGGTATTCCGTGAGAGATTAAAAAATCTTCCCCGGATTTAAGATCCCATGCGGATCAAATACTTTCTTGATTCCGCGCATAACATTCAAGTTCACTTCACTCATCGCGATAGGCATGTACGGTCGCTTGGCAATTCCAATTCCGTGTTCTCCCGACAACGTTCCGCCAAGGCTCACCGTGAGTTTGAAAATTTCACCGATACCATCGTTTACTTTCGTGTTCCAATCCTCTTCGCAGATTTGCTCCTTGAGTACATTGATGTGGAGGTTTCCATCGCCGAGGTGTCCGTAGCAAACGGAGTTGAACCCAAATCTTTTTCCAATCTCTTTAATGCCGACGATTAGTTTGGGGAGGTTCGCTCTTGGCACGACCACGTCTTCAGCCTTTGTCAAACAATATGCATTTACGGCAGGAGAAATATTTTCTCTGATTTTCCACAACTCGGCTTTTTGCGCCGCGGTGTCGGCGAACAGAATTTCACCCACCTGAAATTGCTCGACGACGGTCATCACGCGTTCTGCATCCTTCATGAGCACATCATCATCGTTGCCGTCCAACTCGCAGAGCAAGTAGGCTTCCATGTCTTCGGGAAAAGGTGTCGTTACTCTCACGCCGTATATCTTTTCGCAGTAGCCGAGTGTCTTCAGTGCGCCTTCGCGTTCGAAGAATTCCATTCCCGACGGTTGAATTCCTGCTTTAAAAATTTCGGCGATGGCCCTGCATGCTTCTGCATTCGTTACGAAGGGTAGTAAGAGTAATACCGTCTTCTGCGGATATCCCCGAAGCTTGAAAACAATTTTTGTGATGATGCCCAACGTACCTTCACTGCCACACATGAGCTGTGTGAGGTTATATCCTGTTGAATTCTTCAAGACATTGGCGCCCGTCCAAATGATTTCTCCGGTGGGCAATACGACTTCAAGGTTGAGCACATAATCACGGGTGACGCCGTACTTCACGGCTTTTGGGCCGCCGCTGTTTTCGGAAACATTGCCGCCGATGAAGCAGGAGCCGCGACTGGCGGGGTCGGGCGGATAAAATAGTCCCTTTTCTTTAACAGCATTTTGAAAAACTTCCGTTATAACGCCGGGCTCTACGGTCGCCTGGAGGTTCAGCTCATCGATGTTGAGGATCTTCGTGAATCGTTCCATCGAGATCACGACGCCCTGTTGAACTGGCAGCGCGCCACCGCTTAATCCGGTGCCGCCGCCGCGTGGGGTCACGGGAACTTTATGTTCGTGGCAAAGCTTTAGGATACGGCTTACTTCATCGGTGTTCGCCGGGATCAGGACGACATCGGGGAGAAAGGAATGGTCTTCGGTTTCGTCGTGGGAGTAGGGGTAACGCTTATCCGGGTCAACAATACAATATTCTCTTCCAACAATGGCTTCAAATTTGTTTACCATATCGGGCGTTACTTCTGCAAATGCCATGAATGCGCTATATTTGTTTACTTTTTAAACTTTGACTATGAAGCTGTTTTTTCATTTCAAAATTAATCAAAAGCTTCTCTTCGTCGCGCTGTGTGCTCCCCTTTTCCTTGCCTCGTGTTCATCTCAAAGGAGGCTGGCAGTTCGGGACGAGAAGATTGACAAAGTAATCGGCACCGCCCGGAGCTATATCGGTACACCCTATAAGTATGGCGGCACCACGCGGTCAGGTATGGATTGCTCTGCCCTGCTCATTAATTCATTCAACACTGTCAATGTACCGCTGCCCCGCAGTTCTGAAGGTCAAAGCCATGTGGGCAAAGAGGTGAAGAAAAAGGAATTACAGCCCGGCGACCTGGTCTTCTTTGCTACAGGGCGTAAACGGAAAGAAGTCACGCACGTCGGTCTCGTCACCGAGTGCAAGTCGAATGATAATGTAAAGTTCATCCATGCCTCCAGCAGCCTGGGCGTCGTCGAGACAAACCTCTACGCTGATTACTACGTGAAGCGGTATCGCGGCGCACGGCGGGTGATCGATTAGATTTTCCAAGTGAACCGAAAGAATAGTCGTTTACGTTGTATTTCAAAAAACACGACTCCATGTTTCGTTCTATTCATCCCTTTAACCAGTTGTTGATCGAAGAATTTCGATTGCACACTGACCGTGAGGTCCTCACCATCCTTGAAAACTCAACAGAAGCATTCCGAAAGTGGAGTACAACGCCGCTGGCCCGCAGAAGTTCTTTGATGATGAATGCGGCAACCGTTCTGCGAAAGAATAAAGAACGTTATGCGAAGACCATCACACTTGAAATGGGCAAAGTGATTTCGGAATCCCGCGCTGAGATTGAGAAGTGCGCGAATGGATGTGAGTTCTTTGCTCAGAACGCCGAACGGTTTTTATCGGATGTATCCATCGCCACGGAGGCCAGTAGAAGTTATATAACCTTTCAACCGATCGGCGCTGTGCTGGCGATCATGCCATGGAACTTTCCATTCTGGCAGGTTTTCCGTTTCGCCGCGCCGGCGCTCATGGCTGGGAATGTCGCGCTGTTAAAACACGCGCCGAACGTTACGCGTTGTTCTTTGTTGCTTGAGGAAATTTTCAAAGAAGCAGGTTTCCCCGAACATGTATTTCAATCGCTCATTATTGAAGTAGACCAGGTCGAACAAGTAATCGAATCCTCTATCGTGCAGGGCGTAGCACTGACGGGCAGTGAGCTGGCCGGTTCAAAGGTTGCAGCCATCGCCGGTAAGAATATCAAGAAGACAGTGTTGGAATTGGGTGGAAGCGATCCATTCATTGTTCTCTCCGATGCCGATCTTGAAAGCACCTTAAAAGTTGCTGTACAATCACGGATGCAAAACGCGGGACAATCTTGTATTGCAGCGAAGCGATTCATTGTTCATGCTTCTATCTATAACGACTTCATCGACGGATTTAAAAAGCGCATCGAATCGCTGAAGCAGGGCGATCCATTCAATGAAGAAATACAGATGGGTCCGATGGCGCGATTAGATCTTGCCGAGAAGCTGCGACAACAATTGGTGCGTTCCGTGCAAGCCGGCGCGAGCATTGTTATCGGCGGCGCATACGATGGATGCAATTTTGAACCCACGCTGCTGGATAAAGTGATTCCAGGGATGCCGGCGTTTGACGAAGAGATATTCGGACCAGTGGCCAGCGTATGCAAAGCGGAATCAGAAGCTGAAATGATATGGCTTGCCAACTTGAGTCGCTATGGTCTGGGCGCATCGGTCTGGACCAAGAACACCCGCCATGCTGAGCAAATAGTCCGGCAGCTTGACGCCGGCTCAGTGTTTGTTAATTCGCTGATGCGTTCGGATGCGCGCCTTCCATTCGGAGGGATCAAAAAATCGGGCTATGGCCGTGAATTGTCGGAATCTGGGATCCGGGAATTCGTGAACCAGAAGACCGTCTACATCAGCTAAAGAAATTTTTTTTGCCGGCATAGGGGGATCGGCCCGGAGCGTTGTCATAGTCATGTATCAACCAATATGATTATGAACCAGCTTCGAAAAGCCCTTTTTGGGTTGTCCCTCTTATCGGCAGCCTTGTTAATTTCTTCCTGTGAAACGGAGGATCCGGGCCCGATTCAACACGACGAAAAATCGTTTGATGTCGTTGACTTTGATCGCCTGGAAATGGGCGATGCGCTTCATATTGAAGTAGAGCAAGGGAGTGCGTTTAGTGTTCACGCGGAAGGAGATTACAGAAATCTCAACGATCTGGAAGTATACAAGTCAGGGACGACGCTTGTTGTCCGCTATGACGATAACTCCAATCGCAGACACGAAACCTACATTACGATCACCATGCCAACCCTGAATGGCGTCAATTTTTCTGGCGCCAGCTTCTCCACCATCAGCGGATTTGAGAGCGATCAGGATTTAGATTTTATTTTGTCCGGCGCGTCGGTTTCACAATTGGATGCCGGTTATCGTCAAATTAATCTCGTCGTGTCCGGAGCATCAGACCTCGTGTTGAGGGGCTTGGGCGACGAACTTCAGGCCGATGTTTCAGGAGCTTCTGTACTTTCGGCCTTCGACTATCCGGTTCGGGAAGCTACCATCCGCGCGACCGGCGCCAGCCAGGGAAAGGTAACGGTAACGGATGAACTGAATGCGACAGCCAGTGGGGCCAGCTCAGTACTATACCGTGGAAACCCTTCAGTAACTTCGTCAACGTCGGGAAGCAGCACGGTAAGGGAGGACTGATCACTGTTTACATTGATCACAATGGGTTGATCTGATGAATCAGGTTAACCCTTTTTTATTTCCAGCCCCCCGACAAGATATTTTTTCATCATTCAACAACCATTTCAGTTTTTTTTCGTGAACTTTAGCCTATGACAACGGGCACTTCAACAATATCGCCTATGATTCTCACGTTCTAAATTGCCTTTCCGGCAACTAGTGGTTTGTACACCGAACCCTGTAAGTATCCTACCGGATACTACTTTCTTCATTACATTCATTTAATTTTTATCACATGTCGGTTTTTACAAAACTTGGATCATTTGCGCGTCTTTTTAAACAAGCCGTTTTAGGTCAGGAACAGGAATACACTTCTGGTAGCATTGACCGTGCAATATTTATGCTGTCAATTCCGATGATCCTTGAAATGTCGTTGGAAGGTGTGTTTGCTATTGTAGACATGATCTACATCAGCCGCCTACACGACAATGATGCGATTGCAACGGTGGGACTTACCGAATCCATGCTGTCGATAATTTATTCAATAGCGATGGGGATTAGCATTGGCGCCACGGCGATGGTTGCCCGAAGAGTAGGGGAGAAGAATATTGCTTCGGCGGCGATTGCGGCGACGCAAGCGATTTATATCGGTCTTGCGTTTTCATTGATCGTTAGTGTGGTCGGATATTTCTATTCGGATGATCTCCTGCGCCTCATGGGCGGAAGCGAAAAACTCATTGCCCGCAATGTAGGATTCACAAAGTGGATGCTGATTGGGAATCTGCCCATTGTCTTTCTGTTTTTGATCAATGGAATTTTCCGTGGCGCAGGCGATGCGTCGATCGCACTTCGGTCGGTTGGTCTGGCCAACGGACTGAACATCTTGCTGGGACCGATTTTTATTTTCGGTCTTGGGCCAATTCCGGCTTACGGCGTTGAGGGCGCCGCCATCGGAACCACCATCGGCCGCGGCTGCGGCGTGGTTTACCAGGTGTATCACTTGCTAAAAGGCAGCGGGCTCATCAAACTGCACATGGCCAATCTCGTGGTGAACTGGAGTATCATCGGCGGGTTGATCAAGGTATCGGCAGGAAGTACTGGGCAATTCTTGATTGGATCAGCCAGTTGGATTTTCCTGATGCGGATCATGTCCGAGTTTGGCAGCGCTGCGCAGGCAGGGTATGTCATTGCGATACGGGTAATCATCTTCGCGATTCTCCCGGCGTGGGGAATGTCAAATGCCGCGGCAACATTGGTAGGACAGAATCTAGGAGCAGGTCAGCCCGATCGCGCCGAGAAATCCGTGTGGCGGACTGCCTTTCTGAATATGTTGTTCATGGGCTTCGTTACGGTGTTGTCGTTCGTGCTTGCCAATCCGCTGCTGAGTTTTTTCACAGACGATCCGGTGACTATGAAGAATGGTATTCTCTGTCTGCAGATCGTTTGCCTCGGTTATATTTTCTATGCCTACGGAATGGTGATCAATCAATCATTCAATGGGGCGGGAGATACCCGGACACCGATCGTGATAAGCTTCTTCGGTTTCTGGATTTTCCAGATACCGATTGCCTACATGATGGCGACATACTGGAACACAGGACCGATAGGGGTATATCTGGCGATTGCCATTGCCGAATCATTGATGGCTATTGCGGGGATTTACATCTTCCGGTTGGGGAAATGGAAGCTTGTTAAAATTTAGTCATTGGTATTGGTCACTAGTCATTGGTCATTAGTCACTGGTCATTAGTCATTAGTAGGTGTCACTTAGTAGGATGCACTACCAATGACTGGTGACCAATGACTAATGACTATTCCTTCTCTCTTTTCTTAAACGCCGAGTCGAACGCCTTGCCCAGCTCGTCGCCAACTTTCTTGAGGCTGTCTTCTACTTCTTTCCAGCGTTCCTTATTGCCGACTTCACTTTTCATTTTTTCGGCAGCGACTTTCAGTTCTTCGTACTTCAGTTTGAATTCTTTCTCAAGCTTTCCACCGGCTTCATTGAATTCGGCCACAAAGTCGTCCACTCTTTTTCCAAAACTCTTAAATGCGTTCTCCGCTTTTCCTTGATCCTTGTTTTCCATAGGTGCGCTTTTTTTGTTACCAAGCCTTCGGTCAGGCCAATGTTAAAGTTAATGGTTTGCGACGAGTGGGCGAAACCGAAAGGACCACAAAAATTCAGGTTTCCGGCCAGTAATCCCGTTAAAATCCTGCGGTTATCCTGTTAAAAATTATATTTTTACCCCCATAAATCCTTCACTTTGAAAATCAGAACCGCAGTAGTTGCCATCTTCATGATCGTCCTGGTGATGATGGCTGATAGTTGTGCGTCTCATAATAATCATAAAAAGCTAAAGCCAGGCAAACCCATCCCTTGTCCGCAAAAAGACTGCTGATGAATTTTAAAAAAATCATCATCGCTGTTGACGGATACTCCGCCTGTGGAAAGAGTACCACAGCAAAGGAAGTAGCGGCCGCCCTGGGGTACCGTTACATTGATTCCGGCGCCATGTACAGGGCGGTGACCTTGTATTTTCTGGATCACCATGTTTCCTTGACAAATCCTAAAGAGATCATCCGCGCGCTGAATCAAATCCAGATATCGTTTAAGTTCAATCCCAGGAAAGACGCCAGCGAAACTTATCTCAATGGTCTTAATGTAGAAAAGGACATTCGGAAAATGCGCGTATCAGAAATGGTCAGCCCCGTCAGCGCCATCAAAGAGGTTCGCGTAGCCATGGTCGAACAGCAACGCAAGATGGGAAAGGATCGTGGCGTGGTCATGGACGGCCGTGATATTGGCACTGTCGTTTTCCCGCAAGCAGAGCTGAAACTCTTTATGACTGCTGACATCCTGGTCCGGGCATTCCGCCGCCAAAAGGAATTGATGGAACGCGACCAGCTTGTCGACCTGGATGAAGTGGTCGACAACATTTTGAAGCGCGACAAGATTGACACGACGCGAGCGGAAAGTCCGCTGAAGCAAGCCGCCGACGCAATGGTCATCGACACCACGCACATCACTATTGATGAGCAGGTCGATGAAGTTCTTCGTATCGCCTTGTCAAAGATATTGGCCCGCGCTAAATAAGATCACCCTCTTACTTCTTACTTCTTGCTCCTTACTTCTGATAATATGGAAAGCCCTCTCCGTCGATTCATCCGGTACTTCTTCAGTGGTACGCTCTTCATCGTTCCCCTGGTCGCTACCGCTTACTTTATCTTTGTATCATTTCAGTGGCTGGACAGTTTGCTCAACCTTCCGTACCCGGGCCTTGGCTTCGGTATCATCTTAATCGCCATTACCGGTTTTGGTTATCTCACCACAAACTTCGCCTTCAAGACGGCGGCGGACTGGTTTGACCGCGGCATGAACAAGATCCCGTTGGTGAAACTGATTTACTCCGCCGTAAAAGATTTGCTCGGCGCTTTCGTGGGCGATAAGAAGAAGTTTAACAAGCCGGTGCTGGTGCAGATCAACAAAGACAATAGCTTACATCAACTTGGATTTATTACCCAATCCGATCTAACCGACCTCGGACTCACCAATATGGTGGTAGTTTACTTCCCGCACTCTTACGCCTTCTCCGGGTTCCATTACTTCGTTCCCAAAGAAAACATCAAGCCGCTGGATATTCCTGGCCCGGTCGCGATGAAGTTCATTGTGTCCGGAGGAGTTTCCGGATTTAAGGAAGGGTAGGGATAACCCTCCGTGGAACTTTGTGATTTCTTTGTGTACCTCTGTGTAATAGCTATTCCACAAAGTTTCACAAAGAAGCACAAAGGGACACAAAGGTATTCTGCTAGTCGATTACTCCCGAGCCAATTAACTCTTCATCCCGATACCAGGCTGCGAATTGACCAGGCGTAATGCTTTTAGCTGGCTTGTCGAAGATAATGTAAAGACCTTCTTCCTTCTTGAGGAGCAAGCAAGGTTCTAATTTTTGCCGGTAGCGAATGCGGGCAAAGTATTGGGCAGACTCACCGACTTTCATTTTCAGATCTTCACGAATCCAATGCTCGTCGGCGTTGGGAATGAACAACCCTTTGCGATACAAACCAGGATGGTCCTCGCCCATACCCATGTAGATGACATTTGTGTCCGTGTCTGTTCCGATAACAAACAACGGTTTCTCATGGCCGCCGATGTTTAGTCCTTTGCGTTGGCCTATAGTATAATAATGAGCGCCGTTGTGTTCGCCCACTACTTTCCCTTGCGCGGGATTATAAACAAATGGAGCCGTTTGCGCGGAGAGCCCATCATGCTCAACCCCATTCTTATAAACTGGCGAGCTGGCAGGGATCTCAATGACCTTTCCTTTTTTCGGTTCCAGTCGCTGTTGTAGGAAATCAGGGAGGTGAACTTTGCCTACAAAGCACAATCCTTGTGAATCTTTTTTATCGGCCGTTACCAGTCCGATTTGTTTTGCGATGGCGCGCACTTCAGGTTTCAGTAGTTCACCGATGGGAAATAAGGAACGCGACAGTTGATCTTGCGTGAGCTGGCAGAGAAAATAACTCTGGTCTTTGTTTGGATCTTTTCCCGATAACAATTGATAGACGGTTTTGCCATCCTTTTGAGTTTCTCCCTTACGGCAATAGTGACCGGTGGCAACAAAGTCGGCACCGAGCTTCATGGCTGCATTCAGGAAAACATCAAACTTGATTTCGCGGTTGCACAATACATCCGGGTTAGGCGTACGTCCGCGTTGATATTCGGCGAACATGTAATCGACGATGCGCGCCTTATACTCCACACTGAGGTCGATGGCCTGAAAAGGAATGCCGAGGTGTTGCGCCACAATCATCGCATCATTGCTGTCGTCGAGCCACGGACATTCATTGCTGATCGTCACGGTGTCGTCGTGCCAGTTTTTCATGAACATTCCGATCACTTCATACCCCTGCACTTTCAACAAATACGCCGCGACACTGGAGTCAACACCGCCAGACAAGCCAACCACTACCCGTTTACCAATGGCTGCTGGCTGCTGGCCACTGGCTACTGGCTTGTCGACCATCGACTGCGAACCGTGTGAACTATTTCCTGACATCTCGTACAGAAGCTAAATTCTCGCTTAAAAGTTCATTTATCGTCTCATTGAAATGCTGAATTCCTTGCTCGTAATAGATTCCGGTTCCTGGCCCCGAATAGCCCGTATGAATCTTCTTAACCTTGCCGTCTTTGCCAATGAAAATAGTGGTGGGAAAAGCTACAACTTGATTCAGCATGGGTAAGGTCTCAGCGGCTTTCGCCTTGTCGTCCACGCCGGCGATGACGAAATCATATTTTACATCGAGCTTCTCGATCATTTTTTTAACACGCGTGCTGGCATAGTCAAATTCAGGTTTGCGCTCATAGGCAAGACCAATGATTTCAACGCCGCGGTTTTTGTTTTGATCATACCAGGGTGAAAGGAATCTCGTTTCATCCATACAGTTTGGGCACCACGTTCCAAACAGCTGCAGAATGACTACTTTGTTTTTATACTTCTCGTCGTTGAGCGTAACCGGCTTCCCATTGACGTCGGGGAAAGTGAATTCAATTTTCTCAAAGCCGGGTTTGAGATACGTGAGCGATTCAGCGTCGGGAAGTTTTGCATGATCATCTTTTATTCCCACCCAACTTTCTTTCCACGTTTTTCCAGAATGAAACATGCCAATCAATTGTCCATCGGAATTCCTGGTGGCGTAAAAGAGATACGCGTGATTGCCATCGAATGTGGCCAATTGCATTTTTCCATCAACGATGTTGCCTTGCAGGTAACGGTAGTCCCCCGTCGGCGTCAGGAATGTTCCGGTGACGCTATCCTTGAACTGTTGAAAAACTCCTATGGAAGGTGTGGTGTCTTGTTCGTGTACGAACGTAATGGCATACGTTCCGGCAAAATCAGGGATATCCGCTTGACCTTTTTTGTTTTCAAATCTGAAGGTTTGTCCGTAGGCAGCTTTGAATGGAACGATGTAATCTTTGACTGGATTTTTGATGAACACACCAATCAATGAATCGCCGACAATCCTGGCCTTAATGTTTGCATCAAAGATGTGTAAGGCGATGTTAACCGAGTCTCCGTTTACCGCGACCTCATCGAGCAGCAGCCTTTCTTCCGCGTTTCGAAGAAACGCGGTATAGTGATTCAATGAATCCTTAGCAACTTCAAAATTAAATGGGAGCAGTTGCCCCTGAAGTTTGAGGGTAGCTCTCCAGGTTCCGGCTTTGAATTCCGGAGGTGGATTGCAGCTAAAAAGCAACGAGGCCAGGCCCAAAGCAGTCAATAATCGCGTCATTCTCCTTATTTATGTCAGGCAAAACGCAAAAATGCATCAAATGATTTACAATCCGGGAAGAAGTAATGATTTTGCCTAAAAAAGGTGATGACTGATATTTTCAAGGACTTAAAGGTATTGGAGCTGGCGTCCGTTCTGGCGGGCCCCAGCGTCGGACAATTCTTTGCCGAACTGGGCGCCGATGTGATCAAGGTTGAAAATCCCGGAACTGGTGGCGACGTGACGCGAACCTGGAAAGGCGACGGGGAGATATCCGACGATCGATCTGCCTATTTTTGTTCTGTGAACTGGGGAAAGAAATCTGTTAGCGCCGACCTAAATACTCCTGAAGGCAAAGACATCGTTGCTAACCTTGTGGGTACCTGTGATGTAGTAATCGCGAGCTACAAACCTGGTGATGCGGAAAAACTCGGTGTGGATTACAAGACGTTATCGAATCTTAATCCGCGATTGGTTTACGGAATGATTACGGGGTATGGTTCCAACAATCCAAGGGTTGGATATGATGCGGTCATCCAGGCCGAGGCTGGGTTCATGTCGATGAATGGAGAAGCTGGCGGCGCGTCGTTGAAGATGCCTGTAGCATTGGTGGATATTCTCGCGGGTCACCAATTGAAAGAAGGTATACTCATCGCGCTATTAAATAGAGAGCGCACTGGGAAAGGGGATTGCATTGAAGTTTCGCTCATTCAGTCCGCCGTCGCATCATTAGCAAATCAAGGAACGAACTGGTTAGTCGCGGGAAAGCTCCCTACTAAAAAAGGATCTGCTCATCCGAACATCGCGCCGTATGGTGATGTATTTACAACGTCAGATAAGAAGGAAATACTGTTGGCTGTCGGAAACGATAAACAGTTTCAGCAACTCTGTTCGATCGTAGGTGTTTCGAATCTGGCTTCCGATAATCGATTCAGGGAAAATGCATCGCGGGTTGTTAACCGACCTGAACTGAACAAGCTTTTGCAAAATGCCTTTCAGTATTTCGAAGCGGCAACATTGCTCTCGAAGTTTGATCAATCGAAAATACCCGCAGGAGTAATTCAGAATCTTCGCGAGGTTTTTCAAATGCCGGAGGTAGCACCTTTGATGTTGGGAGATGAAGCGCTGAAGGGCGTGAGGACTTATGTGGGAAGGCACGCCAATGTAAATATCGCTAAGGAGCTCTCTGCCCCGCCGCATCTTGCGCGATGAAAGTCAGTTACCGGTTTCCAGTTGCCGGTCTCTAGTTTCGGGTTTCAGCTGGGATTCGCAGTCACACGGCTAAGCACTCCTGCCTATATCACTGGCAACCGGTGACTGGCAGCCGGCAACTAGTGACCATTCTCAAAGCCCCTTCAGTACCTTCCACATTTCATCCGCCACCAATTGATTTCCTGCTTCATTCAAATGAACGCGATCAGTTGTGAGGATGCCTGACTCTTTGTTTTGCAGGTTGTTCTGTTTATTGTATTCCAGGAATGCCTGGCGGAGGTCGACTACGGTTAGATTATTTTTCTTGGCCAGGTTGCGGATGATGTTGCTGTATGAATTCAAATCGCCATCCAGCTCGTTGCTGAAGTCGGTACGTTCGCCAATAACGGCCGGCGTGCACAGAACGATCTTGGCGCCTTTCGCTGAAATCTTCTTGATGAGCGCCGTGTAAAACTTCTCAAACTTATCAGCGTCTGTTCCGGTTCCGTAAGTACGTTTGTGCCACACATCGTTAACGCCGACATAGATAAACACGACGCTCGGGTTTTTGCTGAGCACGTCATCTTCCAGGCGCAAGTACAGATCGTATACTTTGTTGCCGCCGATGCCCGAACCGATCAATTCGAATTTTTCCGCGCTACCTTCTTTTGCCGCCAGTTCTCCGATTTTCGTAATGTATCCCGTGGGATTTACGCCGGCTTGTGTAATAGAGTCACCAAAGAAGATGACACGCTTTTTTTGTTGGCTCATAAAAGACAGGAGTGGAATGATGATCAGGATAAGGGCAGTTATTCGTGACATAGCTTTACTTTTTAGCGCTGTAGGCAGCGGTAGCGAAAATAAAGAATTTTCGAACGCCCTTAAACCGATCCATTCTCCCCGTGCACTTATTTTTTAAGTAGCACCTTTTGCTCGGTGAACGAATGAGCGGCATTCAGGAACTTTAGGAGTGAGTCCCACGCTTCTTTGGGAACAAAGTTCGCGTCGTAGTGTTTGTTCGTTTCGACTACGATCTTTCCACCTTCCATTTTTGCCGTGCTGGTGAAACCACCCCACTTCGTCTCGACCGACTGGTTGAGTTTGTCAAGACCCTGGACGGTGTAGCCCGCGGGTATGGTTACGATAACTTTATTTTTGAATGAACGTGGATTGTCGAAGTAGATGTTGTTCTGGCGCTTCAATTCACGCTCATCAATTTTCGTTTGGCGTTCGATGAGCTTTCCAATATCGAGGAGGTAGTTGGGCCCCGTCTTCTTCACGAGCTCGTCGGTTTCAAAGGTGTAGCTGTAAACAAAGGCCGGTTTTTCTTCGTAGCGTCCGGTTTGCTCGATCGTCAGGTTCGCTGACTCTTTGGTTTTAAAGTCGTAGTTGTTTTCCACAAAATACTTGAGTCGTTCACTCTTGTACTCGGGACGTTGTTTCATGTAGGCCTCCTTCATAGCGACGTAACGCTTCTTCATCATGAAACCCTCAAAGCTCTCATCCATATCATAGCGGCTTCTTTCTTCCGACTCAAAGTCGTAGACGTCCATCATGATCGACTGCTCAATAGCTTTGTTGTGACCGGTCAGACTTCTTTTAACGGCGATCTTCGTATTGGTTAAATCGCCGAGGTCTACCGTGGCCGTAACATCAGATACATTGTCTGCGGATGTACTGGTTGGCAACGTCGCTTTTTGAGCAATCAACTTGCCTGACTTCAGCATGGGCATCACATAGGCTTCGGTTCCTTCCAGCAATGGATCGATGGTGCCCGGCAGGGTGTACTGATCGAACGGTGAAAAGTATACCGTTTTGTCACCGTTCTTTACGCGGACAAGCCACTCGATTTCATTCTCCATGAGGAGTTTATCCAGGGGCGCAATGTTCCGGCCTACCGCCAGCACTACATCGTTGTTGATTTTTTTGCCTGTGAGAAAAGTAGAGAATCCATCGACGAACTTCAGTTCGGAGACTGGTTGCATGCTGCCGCCTTCCACCACAGTGGCTTCAGCGCCGAGGAAAAATTCATTGCGATAGAAATAGTATGCCTTCTTGGCGATCTCAATGGGATCTTTCTCGCCCTTGAGTTTGCTCTTCGCGTACTTGCTCAGGAAGCGAACGTCGTACGGTGTGGCCAACATGGTGGCGGCCATGTCTTCGACTTCTTTTTTCGTGACGCTGGTCTTGGCAACGCCCGGTTCGCCGAGGAGCACATCGTACGTGCGCATGCCCTTGCCCGACGCATAGGCGGCGCGGAACTTAATCGATGGAAGCTCGCGATACTGGTACAACCACCGCTGATCTTCGACAGCTTCTACATCTTTCACTTCGAGCGAATAGTACTGTTCGTCTTTCGCTTCATCGGTAACCAGTTTGAATTCAGGAGCACCGTTCAATGACGATAGGTTGATAAAGCATCGGCGTTCGGCGCGGAACTGTAGTTTGTGGTTTATGATTGGATATTCACCAGGAAGGGAATAGATAACCGGATCGAAGAAGTAAATGTACGTGGCACTGCTGCGCGTCGCTTCCTCGCAAATGTAGTAGTCGATGATGTCGCCGATTTCCAACCCTGGGACGGCCAGCTTCTTGTACGATTGTTTTTGTCCGCCTCTTTCACGTTCCATCGTGACAGCCGTTGCATGGTCGACAATAATTTCCTTTCCATTCGGCTTGATAATTTTGAAACCGACGTACACCTTGAATGTTTCGCCGGTTGAATTTTCCGTTCGGTTGGTGAGAAAGGTGATCTCGGAATATTCTGCTAAAGCATTCTTGTCGAGTAACATAATGCGATAGTGGCTGTACTCATTGAAACGGAGCAGCGCCACCATCGCGGGCTTCCGGTATTCGAAACGGTTAAGCTGCGCGATGATCACAGCAGATTTGTCTTTCCATTTGTCCGGTATCTCTTTTACCTGAAAACTCTTATCAGACGAATTCCACATCTCAGCGCGGATCTCGTCTTCGCGCTCTGTGGCCCATGCGATCTGGAATCCGGAAAGTAAAAACAACAAAAGGAAAGTTAAATTTCTAAACATCGAAGTAGGAGTGAAGTAGTTACCAATTAAAAAAATAAAAAATACTATTTGCTTTTTGTGAGCACGAGCTGATCGTTGTAAACGTCTTTAAGCTCTTTGATACATTTGTTCCATTCAGGAAAGTCAGCCTTTTTAACAAGGCCGTCTTTAACGGTGATTTCATTGCTGTAGATCACCTCGTTGTTGACGACTTTGAAACTGATCTCAAAGGTGAAGTCCTTGTGGTTTTCACTCATGCCTTTCGGAAGGTGCGATACGGAATACCCGGCCGGCACTTTGAATTTCTTGCTCGTCTTCTGCTTTACCTTGCGATCAAAGTAGTAATCAGAAATCCGCGTGTCTTCCATTGTTAAGTCCTGAAACGATTTGTTCCAATCGAGTTCGATATACATGTCGTTGTCAAACGTGGAGATCTTATTGCCGAGCGAAAAAGAATATTTCACCTCCAGGGGTTTCTCCCGATCAACCGGTGGCGTGTTCGTCACTTTTACCTGGTCTGAATTCGCATATTCGGAGACGGCCAGGCGATCGAACACTTTGCGCTGGTCTTCCTGCTTCACGTGAGTGGACAGGTACAAAATGTTTTTCCTTGCTTCGCCGTGCATGGTTAGCTCTCCTTCGCCACTCAGGGATTCGCCCTGCACCGTAAGCGTTTCCTGTCGACTGATCAGGTTGGCATTAAAGTCTGAGACCGGAACTTGTTTGCGGATGTAACCCGTTCCATTTTCAATCAACATTTCCTTTCCCTGGATGCGTTCGGCGTTTCTTCCGATCGCCATATATTTTTCCGTGCCATCGAGAATGTATTCTTTATTACCTACTGTCACGGTGCAGATCATGTGATTGTCGACGCACAGGGACGGTATGTCGTAGGTGTAGGGAATGCGATTGGTGCCGATCCAGGTAAGGCGTGCATCAAAACCAGCGACCTTCAGCATTTCTTTTAACAGGTTTGCCATTCCCTTACAGTCACCGTAGTGATTGGTGAATACGTTTTGCGCGGATTCCGGAATGAAGCCGGCGAGTCCATCCTCAAATGCGATGTACTTGATGTTGTCCTGCACCCAATAGTAGATGGCGCGGATTTTTTCTTCCGGTGTCTTCAATCCCGCCGTGAGTTTTTCAACCTGTGCTTTAAACACGGTAGGATCGTTGTTCACCTGGCCAACCAGACTGCCGTACCACTTATACAAGTCATCCACTGATGCGAGCACGGTCTTTTCTCCCGTTGGCGTTTTGTACTTGCGGGTGAGCACCACCAGGTGAGGATAGTAGTATGACATTCCGCGAGAGTTCTCCTCTGTCTTTAGTCCCTTCAGGTTCTCAGCCTTGAAAGTATGAATAGTCTTGCCATCTTTTTTATTAACAGTCTTTTGGATGTTGAAGCCGTCAAAATTTCTTTCTACCAGCTCGACGTCTACGCCGTCAGGAACGATGATGGTGATTTCGCGGGTGCTGGTGGGTTCGGATTCATGAAAATAAATGCGCGTCAAATAGCGCGGGTCGGTGTACCGTGTTTTGGAATGGAACGACATCTCCGTGCCCTCATACAAAAAGTTAAACCGATAGGTACACACCTTCGCGTCGCTGTAAAACACGTCATCTACTTCGTAGTGTCCGCAGCTGCTCCCCATTTTCACGGTCTTGCCGCCCAGGAAGTGCAGGTCTGCTTCTTCGACCTTCAGGTTGTCGTTGTAAAAAACATGACGCACGTGGTCGAGGTTTCCAACCAACGAGATAAGGTCCACATTGTCTTCATTCAGGACGGAAAGATTTTCACCTTCCAATTGATAAGTATACGAGGAGGCGTGCCGGAAGCCGACGATCTTGGTGTCCTTAAAAGCAGCCTTTAGCGCCTGTACGCGTTCCGGATTTGTGTTCTTTTGAGCGGTAGCAGTTTCTGCAATCAGTAAGACAATTGCCATTAACGATGTCACGAACCTCATGAAGAAGGATTTTAGCGATATACAAGTTACAAAAATAGAGATAGACCATGGGAATTATGCGGGTAACATGCGCTGAAAAATTACATCCCTCGAACCCCCACCTGTGCCGGGTGGAGTGGATTTTAGCACTGACCAGCGGCTTCCATTGACGCCCAGCTGAAAACCGTTGCCGTTCTTCGGGTGAAACCAGAAAAATTCTCACATCAAAAAGCAACTTCGGTCTACCGACTAATGTTAATTTCGCAGGAGTATTATCATGCGTATGAGCGACAATGCCGTTTTGACTGAAGCCCTGGTTGACGACCTTCCGAACAAAGGATATCTAAACATCCCGGTTGACAAAAAGCTCGACCTCGTGAGCGAGATCAATCGTCTGCGGAAGGAGAAGAATGCCGTCATCCTGGCCCACTATTATCAGGTTCCTGAAATCCAGGATATTGCCGACTATGTGGGTGATAGCCTCGGCCTCTCGCAGCAGGCGGCCAAGACTACGGCCGACCTCATCGTTTTTGCCGGTGTTCATTTTATGGGCGAGACGGCAAAAATTCTTAATCCAACAAAGAAGGTAGTGCTTCCCGACTTGAAAGCTGGATGTTCCCTGGCAGAGTCCGCGCCACCCGACTTGTTCAGAAAGTTTCGCGATCAGCATCCCGACCACGTGGTGGTGACGTACATCAATTGCTCGGCCGAGATCAAGGCCATGAGCGACATCATTTGTACATCAGCCAACGCGGAGAAAATCGTGAACTCTATTCCGAAAGACAAACCAATCATCTTTGCTCCGGATAAAAACCTCGGTCGTTACCTGATCAAGAAAACGGGTCGCGACATGTTATTGTGGGAGGGCGCCTGCATTGTACACGAAGCTTTCGCCATCGACAAGCTGCTGGAGTTGCACAAGCAACATCCGAATGCAAAGATTGTGGCGCATCCTGAATCCGAAGATCATATTCTGAAAGTAGCGCACTACATCGGGTCTACTACCGGCATGATCGACTTCGTGAAGCATGATTCAGGAAACGAATACATCATCGCGACGGAGGCGGGCATTCTGCACCAGATGAAAAAAGAAGTTCCAAAGAAAGATTTGATTCCTGCGCCGAGCCACGAAGACAATACCTGTGCTTGCAGCGAGTGCGCGTTTATGCGCCTCAACACCATGACGAAACTTTATCTCTGTCTGAAGCACGAGTTGCCCGAAATACATGTACCAGAAGAAATCCGCGTGAAAGCGTTACTCCCCATTCAACGCATGCTGGAGATCTCTAAAAAGTCTGCGCATGCCCCAGACTGATGTTCTCATTATCGGTTCTGGAATCGCCGGTCTCTCATTTGCCATCAAGATGGCGAAGCGATTTCCCAATCAATCCATCACCGTTATCACCAAAGCCGACGACAGCGAATCCAACACCAAGTATGCGCAAGGCGGAATTGCCGTCGTTCGTGATAAGGTTACGGACTCCTTCGAGAAGCACATCGAAGATACGTTGCGCGCCGGCGACAACCTGTGCGACCGCGAGGTTGTGGAGCTGGTGGTAAAGGAAGGACCGGAGCGATTGGAAGAAATCATCCAATGGGGCGTCGAGTTTGATCAGGATGCTTCTGGAAAACTGGATCTTGGAAAGGAAGGCGGACACACCGCCAAACGCATCATACATTATAAAGATGTGACGGGCCTCCAGATTGAAAAAGGTTTACTGAGGCAAGTGAGTATGTTGCCCAACATTACGCTGTTGTCGCATCACTTTTCCATCGACCTCATCACCGAACACCATTTCAAGCATAAGATCTCGCTGCCTCAGCCTGGTATCACCTGTTATGGCGCTTACGTGATGGACCAGCGCACCTGCAAAATCGAGAAGTACGTATCCAAAGTTACGCTGCTCGCTACCGGCGGATGTGGTCAGGTTTATCGTGTGACCACCAACCCTGTGATTGCAACCGGCGACGGCGTGGCTATGGCTTATCGCGCGATGGCGCAGGTGAACGACATGGAGTTCGTTCAGTTTCATCCGACGGCTTTCTACTCGCAAGATGAGAACCCTGCGTTCCTGATCACCGAAGCGATTCGTGGTCATGGTGCATATCTGAGAACAAAAGACGGCGAACGTTTCATGCTGCGTTATGACGACCGCGGCGAGTTGGCATCACGCGATATCGTAGCCAAAGCCATCGACAACGAACTCATCATGCGTGGCGAACACTGCGTTTACCTGGACTGCACGCACTTTTCCAAAGCGGATATACTGCAACACTTTCCCAACATCTATGAAAAGTGTTTGAGCAAGGGCATCGACATCACCCGTCAATGGATCCCGGTCGCGCCAGCAGCGCACTACAGTTGTGGCGGCATTGAAGTGGATGTTCACGGAAGAACGTCCATCACCAACCTTTATGCCTGTGGCGAATGTTCGTGCACGGGTCTTCATGGTGCGAACAGGCTTGCCTCGAATTCACTGCTGGAAGCGATTGTATTCGCGCACCGGTGCTATACCGACATCGAACAAAAGCTGGATTCCATTTCTACGCCATCCAATATTCCGGACTGGAATGCGGAGGGTACCATCGTTCCACGCGAACAGATATTGATTACCCACAACCGGAAGGAGCTTCGAGACCTGATGAGTGACTACGTGGCCATCGTCCGTTCTGCGGAACGACTGCGCCGCGCGCTTAAAAGGTTGGATATCCTCTACCACGAAACTGAAAAGCTTTACGACGAAGCGGCATTATCGCCGCAGCTTTGTGAGTTGCGCAACCTGATCACGGTGGCATACCTGATTACCAAGCAGTCGCTCGAGCGAAAGGAAAATCGCGGCGTTTACTACAATATTGACCTTGACCCGGAAAGGAAGTGATAACGGAATCGCTCTTTTAATATAGAGTGGAACTGAAATTGACTTAGATCAACGGTACAATACGGATTGATCCTGCAATTTTGTTGGCAAACCAAACCCTCATGGCCCAGCTCGTCTATCCCTCGAAAACACGTTATGGTCTCTGGATCTTAGTGTCCATTTTGTCCGTCATGATTGGACTATACCCTGCGATCTACCTTTTCATCGACCGGAAATTCGGACTACTCAGTTCGAAATCAGAAGCGCTGCTGGCGAATGTTTTTTGGAACGTCGGATTTTACGTGCACATCATGCTCGGGGGCATTGCGCTGTTAATCGGATGGTTTCAGTTCAATGCGAAACTCAGAAACCGGAACCTGGTACGTCATCGTCTGATTGGTAAAGTATATGTGGCGTGCGCGTTGGTGAGCGCCATCGCAGGCGTAGGAATTGGATTTTATGCGACCGGAGGATTTTTGAATTCGCTCGGTTTTATCGGACTTGGCGTTACCTGGTTCTTTACAACGCTGATGGCATTGCTGCTGATCAGACGCGGTGACATTGACCGGCATCAAAAATTTATGATCTACAGTTATGCGGCCTGCTTCGCCGCGGTGACATTAAGGATATGGCTTCCGATACTGGTGGCCGTATTCGGAAATTTCGAAACGGCCTATGCTATCGTCGCATGGCTGTGTTGGGTGCCGAATATTTTAGTGGCTTACCTGATCACGGCAAGAATGCGGTGAGCTTCAACTCACTGTTCCTTCAAACTTTTCACAGGATTGGCCAGCGCAACTCTTACCGATTGAATCGAAAGGGTTAGTAGGGTTCCAGTCAAGACAACCACTCCGGGCAGCACAATCATCCACCAGCGTATGGAAATGCGATAGGAGAAGTCGTTCAGCCATTCGTTGGTTAGGTAGTAGGACAGCGGAAACGCGATCACGCAGCTGAGCAGTATCATGATGGCATATTTCCTCGAGAGCAACAGCAGAATGTTTGCAATCGACGCTCCCAATACTTTTCGTATCCCGATTTCCTTCGTGCGTTTTACCATTGCGAGAGAAGCGACACCGAACAATCCCAGAGACGCAACAATCAATGCAATCACGCTAAAGAGGTTCAGGAGACTTCCGAAAAGTTGATCCGATTTGTACTGCTCTCCGAAAAAGCGATCCATGAAGTAATAGACAAACTGGTCATTGGCGTAGTGCTTCTCCCAAATCTGTTCAAGTGTTTTCAGGAAATCCTTCTGCTTCGTTTCAACCTTGAACGAATAGTAGCCATACTCAAACGGATGGCGATGAACAAAAATCACCGGGCCGACCGCCTTGTGCATGGATTCGTGATGGTAATCTTTCCAGACGCCGACGATCGTCGAGTTCTGCCCATCGGATGTAATCAGGTTGGTATTGATGGCCTCTTCAGGTTTTGTGTATCCCAATGCGCGAACGGCGGATTCATTGATCAGGCAAACATTTCCCTTTTCTGTCGGATTGAAATTTCTGCCGACGAGCAATTGCATGTCAAAGGTCTCCTGATATCCATCATCGACCCAAAGGATTCGGAAGGGTTGCTTGTTCGAATTGTCGCGCCCGACGGCTTGAACACCTTCGTCGTGAAACCGGATTTCTTGTCCGGGTATATTAAAGGAAGCGGTTGCTGCCTTGAAGGCTGAATGCTGAAGCACTTCATTCCGGAATGAAACAAATCTTGAGTAGCGCAGGGAGTCCGAATTTGTTGTCGCCGGAGCACGAAGGGTGATGGTTTGTTGTGCGTTGAAGCCGGAATCAAAACTGAGCATGTACGAAATCTGCCTTCCTGCAATCAACGCCACACTGAGCACCGTTACCGCGATGAAGAGCTGGAAAATCATCAGGCTATTGTGCAGTACATTCACTTTTCCTTTGCCCGTCGAAATCTTGTTCTTTAAAATCAGCGCCGGCTTGAATTTGGAAATAAAGTGCGCCGGGTAAAACGAGACGATGGCCGTTACGAAAACAAACCCGACGAAATACATCGGCCATCCTGTAAGCTGCGACGGCAACATCTGTGTGTTGAAAAGTGAATTGGCAAAACTGCCCATCAAAACAAAGCGATAGAGACCGTATCCAATGGCAAAGGTGAACGAAGAGACGATCAACGCTTCCATGAGGAATTGTCCGCTGATAATCCAGCGAGTCGCACCGAATACTTTTCTCACGCCGATTTCATCTGCGCGATCAATGGAGCGCGCGACGGAAAGATTCACATAGTTGATCCATGCTGTAATAAGAATGAATGCTGCCAACGACAGCAGGGCGTACAGTAAGGTTGGATTAATTCCCGGCTTGATCTCCGACGACAAATTGGTGGCCAGGTGTAAATCCTCATAAGGTCGAAGAGAATATGCGGCCGTGTTTCCACGGAGTTTCAGATCCCGGATGTTATCGTTTGCCATGGCCGACAGTCGTTGATTAACGGAAGCAATGGCGGTCGCTTGTGGTTTGAGTTTTACAAAGGTATAGACAGAGGCGCCATCAAAATCTCCGTCTCGCCCTCCCCATCCATAGTAGTAGATGGTTGAAAATGACAATAGAAAATCGAAGTTGAGCGACGTGGTCTTTGGAATGTCCTCGAAAACTCCTGTAACCGTGACGGGCAGCCGCTCATTAAAGTAAAGTGTCTTTCCAATGGGATCCTGTCCCGCAAAGTAAGCTTCCGCCTGGGATTTGGAAATCCACATGGCATTGGGCGGTACGAGGCCGTCGTCACAGGAACCGCTGACCATATTCAGGTTGAAAACTTTGCAAAAAGAACTGTCGACAAAAATCATATCCTGATCCACCAGCTTCACGTCAGCATTCCAGATGTATGCTTTTTCGTGATAGGCGCGCGCGACCACTTCGATCTCTGGCGCGTAGTCGGCCATCAGGAGCGCGGCACGGCTGTGACTCTTGGCTGTCTGCAAAATGGTTTGACCTTCGCGTGATTCCTTGTATTCTAATCGATATACCCTTTCGCCATCGGGATAAAATTTATCGAAGCTTAAATGGTACTGCACGTAGCTGATCAGCGCGAGAAAAACTGCAGTGCTGATGGAGAGGCCCAATACATTGATTGTCGTGAACAATTTGTTGCGTACCAGGTTTCGGATGGCGGTGTTGAGGAAATGCTTGATCATATTTCAGGAAACAGGAAATACATTTAAGGATAACGAAATTAGAAAAGTTGGGCTGTAATGCAACGACCATTAATCAAAAGAAAAGTATGGATATCGCCCAGGCTGCTGTGCGCAGGTCTTCCGGGAATTTTGATTGGAAAATCCGGAATCCGATCTTGCATACAGAAGAATGATACCAAATCCAGACACGTTCAAGATTGTTCCTCGGCTTCATCCATGGATCCTCCTGGGCCTGTGGTTTGTCATTCATATGGTCCTGCTGTGGCACTATGGCATCCGAATGTTGTATGATGCACAGGTAATTGTTCAGCTGTCCGACTATTTGCTGGACCATGGCAAGCTGCAGGAAACGCACCAATTATTTTACAGCATCCCCATTGGACTGTTGGCGATATTCCGGTTAATCTTTCCGGGTGAGGTGTTACCTTTTTTGATTTTTCAAATCTTGATCTCAGGGCTGGCAAGCTGGGCCATGTATAAAGCGTCTGCTGAGTTGTTCCATGATAGCCTGGCAGGTTTTTTTGCGGGAGTTATTTTTTTGTTTTGGTGGGATAGTATTCACTGGAACGTGGTCACCATGACGGAATCGCTGATGCGAAGCATCATCTGCTTTTTGATTCTCCACCTTGTTCGCTTCAAAGGTGAGCGCGCGGATTATCTGAAGCTCCTCGGATTGTTAACGCTGCTGGTGTTGACAAGGCCAACGGGCATCATCGTAGTATTGAGTGGAATAATTTTTTGCCTGAGTTATGCCTGGAATCAGATTAAGCAGCGACCTGCTGTGACTGCGATAGTGGCCTTGCTTTTTATCGTGATCGCTTTTTTGGGAGCGGATCAGATGTTTCGCCGGTGGGATTTCACGGAGCAATATGCGCAGGGGAATGTTATTACTTATGCGAACCTCGTTGAGGCAAACCCTTTGGACCACGAGAGTCTTCATGTAGAATCAGGCGATATCAGGTTTGATACCACGCAACAACCTTCTTTATCGAAAATACTTTCGTTCATTCGTGATAACCCGACCTCATTTCTTAAAGCTGGTTTTTTGAAAATAGGTTTTTTAGTCAGCGGCGTGAGACCTTATTATTCGACACTCCATAATATATACACGGTCTTGTGGCTGCTGGGCATCTACATGCTTTTTGCGTTTGGTTTGCGAAGGGCGCAAAATATTCCAATCAAGTTTTTCACGATCGCGGTCATTGTTCTGAATTGCTTACTCATCGGCATGTCGACCGTTGATTGGGACAACCGCTTTTATATTCCCATGGAACCTGGAATCATTATGATGGCGGGTGGAGGCGGAGCATTTTTAGTACGGCGATTGCAGAGCAGCAAAAAGGCCTGATTTTTTCCGCTGATCTCACAGACTAACACATGCGAGACCAGCGGAAATAATTTTTTACCGGTTACTGTATAGACGTTCAATCGGAACTGGAACAGGGTGCGGTTGCAGTTCGCCGGGAAGAACGTACATCAACTGAAGGTTTGCGCCTCCTAATTTTTGGAAAAACTCTAAGCGGATTGGATAGAAGCCCTTGGCGAGCGGAACAATAAAAGTTTTAGGACTACCGCCAGCGTGAAGACCGTCATAATCAATGAGCAGGTTGTTTCCTAAAAAGAATTTTGAACCATCGTCGGAGTCCAACACGAAAATATAATAACCTTCAGTTTCGATCTCGAGATAACCTTCGATCAAGCAAGCGAAATTAGTTTGATGTTGAATTTTTGCGATGTCAAAATCTTTGTTGGCAAATCCGGACTGAACGGCTTTCAGTTTTGTGAAGTCCGGCAGCTTGTCCCATTCTCCTTCGTAGTATGTATAACGCAGTCCTCCTGATTTTGCATTCTTCGGCTTGGCAATGGCGGGGAGAGTTTTTCCGGCTCTGAATTCGCCGACTGTTACCTTATTCGCGCGATGATAATTGCCGAACGACTTCGCCAGTACTTTCGACGGGTTTGCTATTGTAGTTTCCGGTCCCATTCGCGGCGACGATGCCGTCGGTTCCGTTCCATCGGTGGAATAATGAACCGATTGCGAAGCGCCGAAGTAATATAATTTGAACGGCTTGTCTTTCAGCACAATCCCGTTCATGGGATGAAACTCAATCGGCCTGTTGGTATAACCATCATAGAAAAACTTCAGCCCATCATACAGACTTTTCAATTTTACTGAACCATGCGTCTCATTGGGATACGCTTCAATCTTCCAGGTCAATTCTTTTGGCGCTTTGCTTTTCAATACTGAATCCATGCCTGGAATTCCCATTTGCTCCAGTCCGTCTGAACGCCCGGTGATGAAAAGTGATTTCGGACCAGGTAACGGTTTTAATTTTTCAGCGGCCATTTTGTTCATCGCGCCGTTATCCCACCAAAAACTTGGATCGATCGCCAGGTAAGAACTGAAAAGCTCGGGTTCTGCGAGTAGGGCGTACATTGAAAATACACCGCCGAAGGAATGGCCGAACAAAATATTCTCGCCATTCGAGGGATAGGCCTTATTGATATAGGGTATGAGTTCGGTCTTGAAGAAGGAAAGGAATTTATCCGCTCCGCCGGAGGTGGGTAGCTCGTTTGTATGCGTGGGCAAGAAATCACGATTGCGGTCGGTATTGTGAACCGCGACCACGATAACCGGAGGCATGTAGGATTCGTCCAGTGTAAAGCGCTGGATGTTGTCGACGAACCGCGCATTGCCGTCGCCATCGAGGACATACAGTACTTCATACTTGTCTGTTGATCCAGGCCGGTAGTTTTCAGGCAGGATCACCTGGAGGATTCTCTTTTCCTTCAGAACATCTGAATAGATCGAATCACGCTTGCCAGGAAGATCCTGCGCTGTGGCTGGCGTGAGCGATAGAACAAAAAGTAAGATGATTACAACACCAGGAGGAAGATAGGTCACTTTTTTCATTGGGGTTATGGAATTAAGATTTCAAACAATGACAGCTGGGCATGGGCTAAACCCACACCATAAAAATAGGTAACGATAAATTCTGAAATGGGATGCCAAAAAAAATAAATATTAACACCTTTTGGCAAAGGTACGGCCCGGCATTACCACGTCAGTTCTTTCCTTTCTCCCGGCGCCAGGGTGACTTGTTGCTTTTTGTTATGACGATCAAGCAGGGTGGTGGTGCCACCTTTTTTTGAAGCGATCGCTAATTTTTTCACAACGCCCTTTTCCCACGCTATACTGAGTTCAAATCCGCCGCGCGCGCAGACTCCCGCGACCTTACCATCGGGCCAGGCATCGGGTAAAGCCGGCAACAACCGGATCTCATTTTCCGTGGACTGTACTAACATTTCCATCACAGCGGCAGCGCCTCCGAAATTTCCATCAATCTGAAAGGGCGGATGCGCATCGAATAAATTGGGATACGTTCCACCACCACGTTGGTAGCTCGTCTTCACACCATCGGGCTCGACATACTTCAGCAACTCGCGATACATCTTGTAAGCGCGATTTCCATCCCAAAGCCTCGCCCACAAATTTATTCGCCATCCTTTTGACCAGCCGGTGGTCTCATCTCCTTTTATCTCCAGTGTTTTACGACAGGCTTTCGACAGCGATGGATCGATGCCCGGCGAAATGTGGTGACCGGGAAATAATCCGAACAAATGCGATTGATGACGATGTTGAGGTTCGGCATCTTCCCAATCGTGATACCATTCCTGGAGATTTCCTTTTTTGCCGATTTGATAGGGATAAAGTTTACCGAGCGCTTGCTCGAGTTTGCTTGAGAAGTCTGCATCGACATGCAACACGCGTTGAGCCTGAATGGTGGCATGGAACAATTCGCGAATCATGGCGAGATCGGCCGTGGCGCCGTAAAGCGTGGCACCTTTATATCCATCAGGCGTAACGTAAATATTTTCCGGCGATGTCGAAGGAGAGGTGATGAGTTTTCCCTGTTTGTCTTCGACAAGCCATTCCAAACAAAACTGTGCAGCGCCCTTCATGATGGGGTAGCCCTTCCCCCGAAGGAAATCGATGTCGTGCGTGAAGAGGTAGTGTTCCCAAAGGTGCGTGCTGAGCCAGGCGCCGCCCATGCACCAGTTCGCCCAGTTGGGATCTCCCTTGCCAAAATCTCCGACCGGATTGCTCATGGCCCAGATGTCAGAGTTGTGCGCGGCCGTCCATCCATTCACACCATAGAAAGTCTTTGCCGTAACTTTTCCGGTTTCAGCAACATTTTCGATGAAGGTTAACAAGGGGAGATGCATCTCGCTCAGGTTTGCGTTTTCCGCCAGCCAATAATTTTCTTCGGCGTTGATGTTGGTGGTATAGTTGCTGCTCCACGGCGGTCGCATGTATGGATTCCACAAGCCTTGCAAATTGGCAGGAACACCAGGCGTACGTGAACTGCTGATCAGCAGGTAGCGTCCGTATTGAAAATAAAGTACCTCAAGATTTTTGTCTTCACTGCCCGTGGCATATCGTTTCAGTCGTTCGTGTGTTGGCAAGTCAGGTGCAGTGGTTGTCCCGAGGTTCAGGCTTACACGATCAAAAAATTTCTGAAAGTCCTCGGTGTGAGTTTGTAGTAGTTGCTCGAATTTCTTTTGTGCAGCTTGCGTGAGTTGTGTGTCTGCGAGTGCTTCATTCGCAAGACCTTCTGTGGCAGGGTTCTTATCGTAGCCATTAAAGCTGGTGGCTATGGAAACGAAAACAATCGCTTCGGTTGCTGACGAAATGCTCAGGGTACTATCGGTCGTCGTTAGTTTTCCTCCTGTCTGTTGGATTTTGATGCGTGTTGAAAAGCGTGTGCCCTTCGCGGCATCGAAAATTACCGCATTCGGCATGTCGCCGCGGTAACTGGGTTCGGCGTGAACCGGGGCATATCCGTTTAATTTCAATACGCCGTTCTTTGTCGATACACTGAATTTCAACAAGCTGTTGAAACCGACGCCAAAGTTTAACGCTCCTTTTTTGCTGGCGCTGAGTCTGATAACCATCACTTGCGCCGGAAAGGAAATAAAGTATTCACGCTTGAATCGAATGCCGTTGACCTCGTACGTAACTTGAGCGATCGCTTTGCTGATGTCGAGCTCACGCCGGTAATTTTTGGCTTCGCCCGAATGATTCATGTTGATGAACATCGTGCCGAGTGGCGCGTACGATTCAGAAAACCTACCTTGTACGCGACGCTGCAGTTGATCGGCCAGTTTGTAGTTTTCCTGGCGGAGGGCTTCTCGTATTTCGGGGATGTGCGTGTGTGCATCCGGGTTCATGTTCGGATTGACCGGCTCGCCCGACCACAACGTAGCATCGTTGAGATAAATTTTATCCGACTGAATGCCTCCAAAGATGCAGGCGCCCATCTTACCATTTCCCAGCGGCAGCGTTTCCTCGAAGTATTCGGCCGGCTTATCGTACCAAAGGACGTGGGTCGATTGGCCAAGGGTGATTTTTAGAATTCCGACGTGGAGGATTATTACGAGATAGAGGGTTCGGTTCATACTGTGGGTTATCGTCAATAAAAATGTTTGCGTGGGAAATAATCGACGATCAAGGTAATTTTAAATCAGGCACGATTTTCGTCTGTTTATAAAAAACACTTCCTATGAAAACTTTTGTCCTGTTATTGGCAACAATTTGTACCCTTCCGGTATCGGCACAAAACATTGGCCTCGCCTTGGAAGGTGATGCCTGGGCGTCGGTCCGGGAATATCCGGTGAAGGGAAGGTCATCCCACATCAATCAAAAACTTTCGTTCGGTCCCTTCAAAACCGTTGACATCGATCGTTCATGGACGAAGGGCACCACGTCGACCAGCGGCTTGTCACAGGGCATCCCGACGGATGACATGTACCGGAAAATTATTACGACCGACCACATTTCGAAAAAGCAAACGCTGTACTTCTCGCTGGCCGATTCAGCAAACAACCTGGCCGGTGCTTACTGCCTGAGCCGGTTCAATGCCAAGGATTTCAATATTGGCAACAGTTCTACCAGCGCCGTCAATTTATTGCTGGACCTGTTCGGGAAGGGCGATCAAACCACCAGCATGTTTTATGTGATGTTGGTGAATGTTCAAACGCAGGAACGGTGGGAGATGATGATTGACAACGAAGAGAGTCAGCGGTCACAAGCCTATGAAGGTTATCTCGTGAAGAACGAACGGGAGTATTATATCGTCAAGCCAGTAAACCGAATCAAAACAAAAAAGGGAAAGACGGGTACCATGCCATTTGGCTCTGCCGGATATCAAATCACCAACCGCGAAGGTAAACCGTTGGCAGCTGTGTCGCTGATGGATAAAGGTGTTGTTTATTTAACCGACCTGAGCGAAGGCGAAAAACTGTTGCTTTCCGCGGCACTGGCGGCGCTCTTGCTGCAGGATGTTATTGGTTGAAGCTATTTATTGTTTGTATTGGCGTGGATCCAGCGGTTTGTTGGTGACCCCGCTAAACGGACCCCCAAATTCTTTCCGGATGCTTTCGAGCGGGAACACCAACAACAACTAAGGTGCTTCAACTCATGGCATCCGCAATATATTTTATTGGCCAGCGTGAGTGTGAGTGTGAGAGCGAAGAAGAAATAGAGGAAGTCCGACCGCTCGCTCTCACACTTGCTCTCGCTCTGTTTTTTTTTGCCGGCCCGGTAGGGGTAAAGTCAGCTACGGTTGTCTCAGTAACAAATAACCAAAACAACCCATGCAAAGACTGCTTATGGGTGGATTCATGTTGCTGGCATCCACCGTATCCCTTATTGCCCAGGAAGTAACACAAACCGTTCGAGGTAAAATTGTCGACAAGGACAGTCAGATCCCATTGATCGGTGCAACTGTTGTGGTGATTGCTTCTGATCCTTTGATTGCTTCTGTCACCGATGAGAACGGAACCTTCAGACTTTCAAACGTACCCATTGGACGTATCAATCTGAAAGTAACCTACATTGGATATGAGGATCGTACCATTCCCAATCTTTTGGTTAGTTCAGCAAAAGAGGAGATCGTGACGGTCGACCTCACTGAATCGATCAACAAGCTGAACGAAATTGTTATCGTTGATAACGTATCTAAGACCGAAGCGTTGAACGAAATGGCGATCAGCAGTTCACACACCTTTTCGGTGGAAGAAACCCAACGCTTTGCCGGTTCCTTTGATGACCCTGCCCGTATGGTGACTGGATTTGCCGGCGTGAATGGTGATGCTGAAGGAAATAATAACATCGTCGTTCGCGGAAATTCGCCGACGGGAATATTGTGGCGCCTCGAAGGCGTTGCCATTCCCAATCCCAATCACTTCTCGGACGAAGGTTCCACCGGCGGACCCATCAACGCACTGAGTAGTAAGATGCTTGGCAACTCTGACTTCTTTACAGGAGCATTTGCAGCAGAGTATGGCAATGTAACATCGGGCGTCTTCGATATGAAGTTGAAGAACGGAAACAACGAGAAGCGTGAATACACAGCCTCTATCAGTACACTCGGTCTTGATATCACCGCCGAGGGTCCATTCAAAGAAGGAAAGACTGCTTCATACCTTGCCAACTATCGGTATTCTTCATTGGACTTGTTGGACAGAACCGGCATTGTGGACTTCGGTGGTGTGCCTCGCTACCAGGATCTTTCGTTCAAAATCAACGTCCCCATCAATCACAAGCATAGCCTTGCGCTGTTCGGCCTCGGAGGCGCCAGCAGCATCACCACGGAAGAAACGGATGAAGACGACGATGCGATCATTGTTGGAAAATACGTAGGCGACAACAAGCTTGGCGTCGTTGGGCTTACCCATATTTTTCAAATCAATGATGACATGTACTTACGAAGTACGCTGTCGGCCAACGGAACGGAAGCCAACTCCGATTACTCCGTACCCGATGATGTTGGTTTTCACACGATCGAACGGTCGTCGTTCAAAAAATCAGCGTACATCCTCGCCAGCACCCTGAACTACAAGGTGAACGCCAGGCATAAGGTAGAGTCTGGAATCATACTTACCCGTTTCAACTACAACCTCAACGCGCACTCGTTCGATTACGATCGGGATGAGTTGCTGAATGACCTTTCCGACGCCGGTAATTCGCAAGCCGTACAAGCCTTTGCCAATTGGAAAGTCCGCATCGGGGAGAACCTAACCATGATCAACGGGCTGCATTATCTCCACTTCTTGTTGAACAACAAATACTCCGTTGAACCCAGGGTGGCGTTACGGTGGCAGCGGACCGACAATGAATCGTTCAATATCGGTTTTGGGATCCATAGTAAACTCGAACCGGTTTCAACGTATTTGGCCCACCAATATGCCGACGATGGCACGTCTTCTCAACCCAACAAGAATCTCGGACTCACCAAAGCAGCACACGCTGTGCTGGGCTACGACAATCAGATTTCTTCCCACACGAGCATCAAGGTAGAAACCTACTATCAACACCTTTACAATGTTCCGGTGGAAAATTCCAACGAGATTCCATACTCCTTGTTGAACGAGTCCGAAGGCTACGTAACCCGGTCCCTGGTCAATAAGGGTACCGGCACGAATTACGGTGTTGAACTCACACTGGATCGATCCCTCCACAAAGGTTTGTACTACATGGGTACTTTTTCGCTCTTCCGATCGCTGTACACAGGCCTCGACGGTGTGGAGCGCAAATCCACCTTCGACAACAATTATGTAGGGAACCTGATTGGTGGAAAGGAATTCGCGGTGGGGTCGGCGGCGAAGAACAAAGTGTTGTTCTTGAATACAAAAGTGGTTCTTATTGGTGGAAAGCGCTACTCGCCGATCGATCTGGAGAAATCGATCGAGAAGGGAACCGAAGTGGTTGATGAGACCAATCCTTTTTCCGTGAAAGGCGACGACATTTTCCGTTTGGACTTTTCTATTGGTATGAGAAGAAACAGACCGCGCAGTACATCGGAGTGGAAAATCGATGTTCAGAATATTTTGAATAATCAGACGGTGTTGGGTGAATACTACGTTGGGGCGACCCAGTCGATTGAAAAGGCGACGCAACTTGGAATACTTCCGACGATAAGCTACAAAATCAGTTTCTGATTGTAGAGTGGAGTCAGGTGAGTGTGAGTGTGAGAGCGAAGAAAAACAGTGAGTCTGATCGCTCTCTCGCTCACACTCACTGTTCATTGTTGTTGGTGATCCCGCCGATTAGACAGGCCGAGGTTTGCTTTTGGCCTTGTTCATTCCTTCACGAATCTCACGGTTTGCTGACCCGCTTTGATGACATAGAAGCCGCTCGATAGTTTGGAAACATCCTGCGTGATAAAATTAAGGCCAGCGCTTAGATGAATGTTATTTTGCTGGTTCACTATACCATTTCCAGAAATAATTTGCACCGGTATTTCCATATCATTCTCACTGGTAATTTGTATAGTAATCACGGTGCTTCCTGGATTTGGGTATACACGCACGGGCAAACCAATTTCTTCATTTGCGGATTCTTCGGCCGCTGTTCTCGCGGAGGCATTTCCAGAGCACTTCGTTGCAATGGGTGTGTGCTGCGCCGATTGGATTTCTCCATTTTCGTTGTGCCAATAAATTTTGAGAACGTTGGCATTCTTCGGAATCAAGATGGTAGTTAAGTATGATTCGCCCGGTGGCAAATCGAACCATGTCTTTTGAATACTTCCAGTGATTTCCCAGTCGACGCGGATCGGAACAGAATTTGGATTAGTGAGTTTCCAGCGTCGGCTGATTCGTGGGGATTGTGAACAAGCAGGCGCTATCGAAAGAGCTTGAATAGCCGGACCACCGGGGTTGCATGAAGGATCGTTGTTAATGATAACGGAAACTTTATCAGCGCCTTTGCAGCCGTGGCTATCGGTCACTTCAACGTCATAGGTCCCTGATTGAGATATCGTGATTGTTCGTGTCGTTTCTCCCGTGAACCATTTGTATGCTGAAAATAAGCCGGCATCAAGTATCACTGTATTTGGGACACAGGCGTCCACAATCACTTGCGCGGTAACTTGTGGTCCGCCATGGCAAGAAGGATCGGGTGTTGTGTCGTATATATCGACAACATCGGAAAAGCCAAAAGCAGGATTGTACCCTCCGCCAAAAAAAACTTTTGTGCCGACAGAAGCGCTTCCAAAATACGCCCGAGCTTGAGAGAGCGTTGCTTTCGTACGGATACCGGTGTTGTCGTCATAAATATCTACAGCATCGGAATAGCTACCGTTATATCCTCCTGCAAAGAAAGCTTTTGAGCCGGCAGCGGCGCCACCCAGGAAACCGCGTTGTTGAGAAAGTGTTGTCGTGGTCCAGGTATTCGTCGCAATGTCATAAATATCAACCACGTTAGAATACCCAGATGATGGCCATCCGCCAGCGAAAAAGACCTTCGTACCGATTGCCGCGACACCCATATTACTGCGAGCCTGGGACAATGTGGCCGTTGTCCAGGTGTCAGTACTGACATCGTAGATATCAACCACATCCGAAGCGCCGGACGTTGTGTTGTACCCGCCCGCAAAAAAGACTTTCGTGCCAGCAGAAATAGCGCTTAAAGTATATCGTGCCTGCGACAGCGTCGCCGTCGTCCATGTATCAGTACTAGTGTCATAAATGTCAACTACATTCGAAAAACCAGCAGACGTACTGAATCCACCAGCAAAAAAAACTTTATTGCCCGATGAAGTTGCACTAAACCAGCCGCGGGCCACGGAGAGCGTCGAGGTGGTCCAGGTATCTGTATTAATGTCATAAATGTCCACAACATTGGAATAATCAGTGTCAGAAGTATTTCCGCCAGCGAAGAATACTTTTGATCCTACAGCAGTAGCGCACAACTTACTGCGCGCTTGAGAGAGCGCACCGACACTCCACGTATTTGTGGTGTTTTCATAAATATCAACGACACTAGAAAATCCGGAGCCTGAG